>BNJU01002618.1_pt1 | contig 157984 bp, 157 predicted proteins | sample 8539281 | NCBI WGS metagenome assembly BNJU01 (sample SAMD00202456, study PRJDB9452) | human saliva metagenome | isolation source: human saliva | place: Japan
ACCGTGAGGTTGACGGTAGAACCGGCGCTCACCTGCTCGCCGGCCTTCGGCTCGTGCCGATGACCTATTGGCGTCCACCTTGTCAGAGGTCTTGGTGATGACGGTGACGTTGAGTCCGAGCTTCGCAGATCGGCAGTTGCTTCCTCGACGGTCTTTCCGTTGAGGTTACTGAATCGTCACGGCTGCGCCGCTGGAGAAGCTCACGGTGATCGTGTCTCCCGAGGAGACGCTGGAGCCTGCGGCCGGTTGGAGGAGACGGCCTGCCGCGCTCAACCTCAGCAGAGGCGACGTCGTCGCCCTTCAACTGCAGGCCGGGTCCCCAATGGACTCTTCGCCGTGGCCTCGTCCCGCCCGGAGAGCAAAGTCGGGGACCAGGCGGCCTTGGTGGAGCACCGGGTCCACCGTGGTGCCGCGCGCAACCGGAGTTCCCACGCGGCAGCTGGTGTAGATGACCGGTCCTGGCGACCGTGGCGGAGCAAATCCTCCTGGAGGTGTTTCCTCACTGCCTCGCTGGCGTCGCCAAGGGGCTTGCGGGCGTCCTCCTGCAGTCTTGCGAGTCAGGTCGGGAACTCTTGACCATCGCGGATCCGGTGGAGAAGTGGACGGTGACGGTGGCCCTGAGCCGACGCTCGTGCCCTGCGTGCCGGGTCGGAGGAGACGGCGAGACCGCGGCAACCTCTCGTTAGCGATCTCGTCCTTGCTTAACTGTCAGGCCGGCGCCCTCGATGGTCTTCGAGCCCGATCCTCGTCCTGACGAGTGTCGGGGACCTCCACCTTGCTGATGGTGGGGCCGGCGTCGGGTGGGTACGTGTCGAGTCTGGCCCGGAGGCCACAGCGTCCGGCGAGATGACGGCCAGGGGCAGCGAGACGGCAGGAACACGAGGACCGTGATCCAGGCGTGGCTCGGGCTCTCCTCCGGCCTCGGCTCTCCATGACCGCCTGGACGCTGGAGAGGGGCCCGCCCACCCTGGGCGAAGGTGGAGGTGGGCTGAACCGGCTCGGCCCCTCCGGTGAGGCCATGACCGAGGGCTGGCCGGGGACCAGGGTCATGGCGGCGCAGCCACAGACATCCTGACGCCGCCTGCAGGTCGGCGCGCGATGTGGGCGGCGTCCTGTGTAGCGTCCCGCGGCTTGGCCAGCGACTTGAGGATCACCCGGTCAGGGACTCGGGCACATCGGCCGCCAGCGACGAGGGGCGCTGGGATCTCCGTGCTGGTGGCGATGGCCACGGCGGAGTCGCCCTGGAAAGGCGGCTGGCCGGTGAGCGCCTGTAAAGAAGACACTGTGAGTACAGGTCCGAGCGGGCGTCCACGGACCTGCCGCGAGCCTGCTCCCTGGGAGAGGTACTGGCGGTGCCCACCGCGTGTGGGTCTGGGTGACCGTGGAGGCGGAGTCTCAATGGCCCGCGCGATGCCGAAGTCCATGACCTACCGCGCCGGTGGAGGTCAGCATGATGTTTCCGCTTGATGTCGCGGTGGACGATCACCCGGTGGGAGTACCCAGGGCGTCCAGGACGGAGACGATCTCCGCGGCCTCCGCGATCGGGACGGCCTGCCCTCGCTGAGGGCCTCACGCACCGTGTGCCCTCGACGTACCCATGACGATGGGGACGGCACGGCTGGCGCCACCGGCTGAGGAGCCCTCCTCCCGGAGTCGTAGACGGCGACGACGGCGGGTGGTTGAGGCCGCCGCGACTGGAGCTTTCGGCGGAAGCGGGCCTGAAGGTGGGGTCGCCGGCGGTGTCGAACTGGCAGTCTTGATGGCCACGACCCGGCGACAGGCGAGTGTCGTAGCCGAGGTGCACCTCGCCCATACTCACCACGTCCGATGAGGTCGCGGATCCTCGTAACGGCCCGCGAGGACCTGGGGGAGATCCGACTGGTCACAGTACCTCCTTGACAGGGATGCTCAGCATCAAGGCTGGCATGTTACACGAGTGCGCATGGGCGACGTGCGTGCTGTGCGGGGTGAGGAGCGCGAGCGCGCCGGGTGACGACCCCCGGCTGTCAGCAGGCTGAGGCCGCGAAGCGAGCGCCCGAAGGCGTTGCCGGGCGGTGTTGCGCGACGGCGTCGGCTCCTCAGGCTGCGTGACGGCCGGGACGCACGAGGTGCGGCCAAGGCGACTCGCAGATGGTTCAGGGCCACGGCGACCGGGTGGCGCCTGAGCGCCTCACGGGATCACGCGCGCGTCCGTGGGGAGGTTACCACCGCGGTCGGGCGGGCGCTACCTCCGGGCGGAGTGCGGCTGGTCGGAGGCTGTCGAGCGCGCTTAACGAGCGAAACGGGTAGTGGCCTGGACGCCGCGGCAGGGACGGCGTCGCGTGGCGGCCACCTCTCGTTCGACGTGCGCGAAGGCGATATCGACCTGGGTGGCTCCCGCTGAAGGGCGCGTCACCAGAGCCTCGTGGGCGATGATTCCAGCCGTAGAGGTCGCCGGCCGGGGTGGCCATGTGCATGGCCTGCTCGGGCGCAGGTACTGGGCGGTGCCGCTTGACCATGCCGGAGGCCGTCAGTGGGCGCTGGTTGATCGCCGGTGGAGATGCTCGAAGTCGGTGAGCTTGGCCAGGCCCTCGCGGTTGATGAGGGATGTTGGAGGGCTTGACGTCCCGGTGGACGAGCCGGGTCGTGGACGACCTGCGGGGCGCGGGCCACCTGTGCTAGCGACCGGCGATCTCCGCGCGACAGGGTCCCGCTCCTCGGCGATGATGTCGGACAGGGGCGCGCCCCTGGACGAAAGGCTCCATGATGAGCCAGCCGATGCCGTCCTTCTCCCCGGCGTCAGGACGACGGCGAGGTTCGGGGTGGCGCAGGCCCGCCGAGCTCTGGCCTCGGCACGCAGGCGGCCAGGAAGATCTCGTCACCGGTCGGGCCAGGGAGGCAGGATCTTGGCGGCCACGGCCCGTCCCGAGCGCAGGTCGGTGGCGCGCCACCTGGCCCATGCCGCCCGGGCGATCTGCTCACCAGCTCGTAGCGCCCCTGGATGCGGGCCCGTGCGCAGGTTTCACGGTCACCACCGCCGCATCGATGACCGGGGCGCGATCGGATGCCGGCGCACTGAGCCGCCGGTGGCGCCGTCCTCGGTCTCGCGCATTGCCGTCGAGCACGACGGCCAGGCGATCTGGAGGCTTGTCGATGTCGGTGCCGGCGAAGCCCCACGAACCAGGTGGTGGGGCCCGCTGTCCGTGCCGGTCTCGGCGGTACCGGTCTTGCCGGCGACCTGGACCCCGGACCTGGGCGCTAGGTGCCCGTGCCCTCGCGACGGCGGTCTGCAGTGAGGGAGACGGGAGGGTGGCGGTGGCTGAGTCGATCGGTGCGCAGGCCACCGTCGGAGAGTGGGCGAGCGCTCGTTGAGGTCGGGGTCCAGGATGCGCGAGACCAGGTAGAGTCATCTGCTCGCCTTGTTGGCCACGGTGGCCGCCACCATCGCCATCATGAGCGGGGTCGCCTGCACCGAGGCCTGACCGATGCCGCCATCGCGCGCGGTCTGCGCATGGGTCGTTGTGCGGGTAGGGTCGATCGCGACCTTCAGCGGGACTGGACAGGTCGGAGTCAAGCCCCAGTTCTTACGCCTCATGGAAAGCCTCCTCGCCCGACGTTGATGCCAGGCGTGCGCGAAGGGGTGTTGCAGGACTCGGCGAAGGCTTTGAGAAGGTGGTCCGACCGCCGCCGCAGGACTCCCGCCGTAGTTCTCAGAGTGGCTGGTGCCCGGCAGGAGGTGATGGTGTCAGGCGTCGACCTCCTGATCGGGCTTGATCTTGCCGGTGCGCAGTGCGCCGCCGTGGTGATGATCTCTGAAGGTCGACCCCGGCGGGTAGCGGTTGCCGGCGATGGCCCGGTTGTCCAGGGACGGGAGAGTCCTGGCTGAGGGTCGCGTTGGCTCATTGGCGGCGTTCCTGCTGCGGGTCGCGAGGCCGAGGGGTCGTGAGGGAGGTGGAGACCAGCGCGAGGATGGCGGTCTTGGGGTCCAGGGCGACGACGGCGCCTCGCGCCCGGCCAGGGGCGTCAGTGGGCGGCCTGCTGGATCTCGGGCTTGATGGTCGACCCACGGCCCCGCACCCGCTGGGAGTCACCGGTGATGAGGGTCTTGATCCCGGGAGGAGAACAGGGAGGGTCATCCCCGTTGAGCACGGAGTTTCCTCTCCTGCATGCCGGTCCATGGAGGCGAAGGCGAGCGAAGTACCCGGTCACCGGGGCGTAGAGCGCCCGTTGGCGTAGACGCGCTGGTAGTCCCTCGAGCCCTGACCGTTGTCGGACTCTGGTGCTGGCGATCGTGGTACCCGCCGCCAGGAGGATCGGGCCCCGCTCGGTGTCGAAGTTGCGGCTGACGGTGCGCCGGTTGCGCGGGTCGGAGTTGAGGGCCCCATTTGCCGACCACGACTCCCACACGGACGGACGGGCGAGGCCCTGGACGCTCGTGACGGACAGGGCCAGCGTGGCGAACATGACCAGCACCAGGAAGGCGACCTGACGGATCTGTCGGTTCATGGCGGCTGCCTCCTCGTCAGAGTCCCTCAGTGAAGCCAGGGCCCGCGATGAGCGCAGAGTCGCCCCGTCGGGTGCGGTGTGCGGCGAGGCGGCGGCTCCGGACTGACGGCGACGGCGGGGCGGGCGTCGTCCGCCAGGTCGCCAAGCCGGGTGCGGCTGATGGGGACGCGTAGCCCCCGGCGTCGGCAGGTGTCGTTCCGGTGGGCGCGTCGCGGCGGCCTCCGGCGATCGACTCCTCGGCTCCGGCGTCCTGGACCCGACGACGCAGGGACAGCGGCAGCCTCGGCGGTGTCGATGATCCGCGGCGCGTGGGTGGCGGGCGCCGGGCGGCGTCGGACAGGCGCGGAGGAGCCAGGATGATCCAGTTGGCGATGAGCGAGGCCGCCGAGCCAGGAAGGGCGAGGTCAGTCCCGTCAGCGGGATGAGCTGGGTGACACCGCCGATGACCACGAAGATCTGCAGGGCGATGGCGAGGACAGCCCACGGCAGAGTCGCCGAGCCGTCACGCAGCGAGACGGCCGTGCGCAGTCCCCTGCTGGATGAGCACGAGGTAGAGCACGAGGAGGACGAGGTGCCGGTCAGGCCCAGACTCACCCAGTGAGGCGAAGATGAAGTCGGGTTGGCGAAGGTGACCAGGGTCGATGAGCCCTTGCTCCCAGCCGGCGCCCATGAGCCCGCCGGTGGACATCCGAACATGCCCGTCAGCGGCTGCCAGGGAACCGCCGGCGGCGTTGGACACGCGTCATCGGTGGCGTGGAGCCAGCCGTTGATGCGCTGCTGGACGTGGTGGAGGTGCGTGGCGCGAACCAGGCCGCTGGGAGGAACAGGGCGGCGCCGATGAGCAGCCAGGAGGGCCGGTCGGTGGCCACGTACAGGACGACGACGAACAGGCCGAACAGCGGCACCGAGGACCCAGGTCCTTCTGGAGGACCAGGACGCCGATGCTCACGCCCCACACGATGAACAGGGGGCCCAGGTGCCGGGCGCGCGGCAGGCTCATCCACAGGACCTTGCGACCCGCCAGAGCCAGGTTGTCCCGGTTGGCCACCAGGTAGGAGGCGAAGAAGACCGCCAACAGCACCTTGGACGGGCTCGGCCGGCTGGAAGTCTCATCGGTCCGATCCGGATCGAGATGCGGGCGCCGTTGATGCTCTGGCCGATCCCCAGGATGAAGGGCAGGACGAGGAAGACCAGGCCGGACCACATGGCCCAACGATCCCAGCGCCTCAGACGCCGGTAGTCGCGCAGCAGCAGGAGCGTGGCGGCGAAGAGGATGACGCCCAGCAGCGTCCAGACCAGCATGCTTGGAGCCCACTAGAACTGCCACTGCTCGTTGACCTCGTAGGCCAGGGTCCAGGCGCCGGATCATGGCCAGACCGATCCGTTGAGCGCCACCGCCGCCGTCGGCAGGAGGACCGGATCGGCCCAGTGGGCGGCGTAGCGCACACACAGGTGCGCTGAGGACGGTCAGGACGAGGAAGGCGATCGCACGCCCACGGTCTGCGCCGGGGAGGAGCCGGTGCGGTTGAGGGCGGTGAGCACGAAGCCGCCCAGCCCCAGGACCAGGGCGACGCCGAGCAGCGCCGCCTCCGCCCACCGTCCCGAGTACTTCGCGACGCCGGCCCGGTTCGGATGGTCGCGACGCCCGCGGGGGCGCCCAGGGGCCGGAGCAGCAGTCATCTCACCCTCCTGCCCGGGCTTGGCGGGCTGGGTCGAATGCGGCTGAGGTCGGCGACAGGGCGCGGAGGGGGGAGGTCGAGGACGAGGGCTTGGCCGTGGGACTCGAGGTGCCCTGCGGTGGCGGCCTGCTTGCGGTAGGAACGGACCGTCTTGTCCACGTAGGTCTCCGCAGGCGCTCATCGACGGCTGGGTGACGGTGGCCTGAGGCGCTCAGGATGTTGTGGTCGAGGCTCTCCACGGGCAGGTCCGCGTAGGTCTTGACCGAGTGGCTCACTGCAGGGGCCGACGGACTGGGGATCCCTGGTAGATGGCGACCTCGCCCTTGTAGGTGGAGACGTAGTAGGGTCTGGGTCCAGCGGTAGAACAGGGCGTTGGCACCGACGAGGCGTGGCCAGCAGGACGATGCTGCCCACGAGGACCCGACGGCGATGGCGGCGTCGGGCGCTTCTCCTGGGTGGCGGCCTCGGCGGCGATGGCCTCGCTGACCTCGGAGGACTCCTTGGCGGAGGCGGCCTCGGGCTTGTCCTCCAGGGGTGGCCATGAGCCGCGGCCTTGGCGGCAGGGGCTGGCGGCCTCGGGCTCCTGGGCCTCGGACTGCTCGTCACCGGCACGGTGGGCGGCGGCAGCACGTCTCCTGGGCGAGGCGCTCGGTGGCGGCACTGCCCACCACCTGCGGGACGGTCTCGGGGCTCAGGGTCGTCCCTGACGACGTCGAAGACGACAGCGGTGACGTTGTCCGGTCCGCCGCGCGCAGGGGCCAGGTCGATGAGCTGGTCGGCGGCCTGACCCGGGGTCGGCGACGCCCGGCCAGGACCTCACCGATGGTCTCGGCGGTCACGGGCCGCTCAGGCCGTCGGAGCACAGCAGCCAGCGGTCGCCGGGAACGGCCTCGCGGATCGACTCGTCGAGCCTGGACCTCGCCCTCGGTGTCCCCAGGACGCGCAGAAGAACCGAGCGCTGGGGTGCTGGCGGGCCTGGTCAGGTCAGGCGCCCGGTCTCCACGAGGTACTCCACGAAGGTGTGGTCGGTGGTGACCTGGGTGAGGGTGCCGTCGCGCAGCATGTAGGCGCGCGAGTCACCACGTGGACCATGGCGGGGTTTGTTGCCGCTGCGCATGACGCCGATGCAGGTGGTGCCCAGGCCGGCGAGGTCGGGGTCCTGCGAGGGACAGGGTGACGAGGCTCGGTGTGGGCGGCCTGGACGGCGTCGCGCATGAGGCCCAGCAGCTCGCCGGCTTGGTGGGAGTCGGCGTCCAGGGGGCATGAGGTGCTCGACGGCGACCGCCGAGGCGATGTCTCCGCCACGGGGTCCGCCCATCCCGTCGCACAGAAGGCACAGGTGGGGGCCGGCGTAGCCCGAGTCCTGGTTGGACTGGCGGACCAGGCCGACGTCGGAGCGTGCGGCGAAGCGCAGGGGAGATGGTCATGAGCGCAGCTCCAGCGTCGTTGGCCGATTCGGACAGGAATGTTCATGGGGAGCTCCACGGCGCCGTGCACGGGGCGGCCGTCCATCATGGTTCCGTTGGTGGATCCGAGGTCCTCCAGCCACCAGGCGCCGTCCTTGGGGAAGACGCGGGCGTGGCGCGATGAGGCGTAGGGAGGTCATCGAGGACCAGAGTGCAGGAGGGGGAGCGGCCGATGATGATCGACGAGGGGCTCAGGGGCACGGTCGAGGCCAGCGAGGGCCCTCGGTGATGACCAGGCGGGTGGCGCTGCGCGCCGACCCCTGGGGGAGGGCCTGAGGGCTGCTCAGGCCGCCCATGGAGCGTCGACGTGACGGGCGGCGACGGGGAGTCAGCCCATATCGCGGCGCATGACGCGCACGATGAGTACAGGAAGAACCACAGCAGGACTAAGTAGCCCAGCCGCAGGATTGTGAAGGCGAGTGCGCTCAACCGTTGACTCCGCTGTTCTGGGTGCCATCCCAGAACAGGATCTGGTGCGGCCGATGGTGAGGGTGTTGCCGTCCACGAGCGTGACGGCGTCGACCCTCTGGCCCTCGACGAAGGTTCCGTTGGTGGAGCCCAGGTCGCTGGCGATGGCGTTGCCGTGCGTCAGACGGATCTCCAGGTGACGGCGGGAGACGCCGGAGTCGTCGACGATGATGTCCGCCTCAGAGCCGCGCCCGATGACGGTGACCGGTCCGGTGAGCAGGTAGCGCTGGCCGTTGATGTCGACGATCGGGTGCGCCCGGGGGTGGCGGTGGCGGAGGCGGCCGGGCGGCGGCGCCGCGCCGCGTGGAGGACTCGATCTCGATCGCCGGGGCGTTGGGGTTGTTGTTGACGAGGAAGGAGACCCTCGACCGGGCCGACGAAGAGTAGCCCCTGGTCCGCGGCGTGCGAGGTGGCGACCTCCTCCATCTGGCGCACCATCTCGTCCTGACCCCAGGCGGTGATGCGCTCGATGCTCGGCGGGGTGAGGTGGATGCGGAAGATGTTGGGAACCACGGAGCGGTCGCGGGCGAAAGGACGCGGCGCGTCGTCCATGGTCTCGGGAGCTCGAGGCGATCTCGATGGGACTCGATGTCGTCCGAGAAACGGGACATGGCGCGGTTCGTGACGTTCTCGACGCCCTTCTCGAACTTGTCCAGGAATCCCGATGGACAGTACCTCCCCCAACATGGTGTGGCGGCCCCCGGGATGGAGCCGGGAGACGGGACTGTCCCGCCTCGCTATGGGCCTGCACGGACCTGCGTGCAGGCCGATACCGTTCCCATCGTAACGGTAGCGAAGCCATCGCAGGGAAGACGGCCCCCTCTGTGTGAGGTAATTGTGTCGTGAGCGGTCTCACGGCCGGATATGGCGGTGAGGATTGGACGCGGGCGGGGATGGCAGGCTAGTCTCATGCTCGCTTCTCGCGCGAGTGGCGGAATTGGTAGACGCGCACGGTTCAGGTCCGTGTGATCTTACGATCATGGGGGTTCGAGTCCCCCCCCGCGCACAGAACGGAAAGGCCCGGGCCACATGGTCCGGGCCTTTCGCTGTCTTCGGTTCCTGGTTGGCTGCCTTGTTCGGGTCCCGCAGCGGGGCGGCCTACTCCACGAGGGTCGGGATCCACTGGCCGAGGGTTGTGCGTACTGCACGAGGACCCCACCCACCCGGAGTACCCCGACCCTCCTTCAGTAGCACCCCACCCTCGTGCAGTGCGTGCACGGCGTCTGAGCGGTCCCGTCCTTGAGACAACCTTGTCTGCGCGGGGCGGTGTGGCGTCGTTCCCGTGTGACGGGGGAGTCAGGCGGAGGCGGGGCGCGGGTGCAGACGGCGCAGGAGGTACCAGGCGGTCAGGGCTCCGGCCCAGGCGCCGACGGCGTTCTGACCGACATTGGCCAGCGGGGCGCCGCTCCAGCATCGGCAGGAGGCTCTGGAGCACCTCGGCGCTCAGCCCGACCACGCAGCCCACCAGCGCCCACATCCACCAGGGGATGTCCCGCCAGCCCGCGACCGCGCAGAAGGTGGCCGGAGCCAGCATCACCAGGTTGAGGACGACGTCCTTGCCCTCGAGGCTGAGGAAAGCCGGTCCCACGGGTGTCCTTGAGCTCGGCGACCTCGCGCCCGGAGGGCCACACCACCGCCACGCAGACGATGGCCAGCAGGATGACCGCCGCGACGCGGGCAATCCGCTCGTGAGAGGCGTGGCGCGCCAGGAGGGCCTCAGAGGACCTCGACCCGGAGGCTCTGCCGCCCGACGGCGAAGCGGCCGGCGCGGGCGATGTCCCCAGGAGGTGTCGGGGACCTCGGCGGACGTCAGTGCGTCGGGCGCGGGCTGCTGGGCGGGCACGTCACGACGCTACCGCCCGCCCTTCCGGGAACCCGAAGGCGGGCGGTAACGATCAGAGCACATCGGAGTGCGGGAGCGGCCCCGGCTCAGCAGCAGCTGGCGTTGATCTCCGTCTCGGCCTGCTTGGCCCGGGCGCGCCAGAACTCGCGCTCACTCATCGGGCCGTGCCCGGAGCCGTGCTCAGAACCGTGGGCGCCCCCGTGCCCGTGGGGGCACTGCGCGTGCTCGCGGGCGTAGCGCTCCAGGTAGCGGTCGTAGGCGGACTCGCCGGTCATGTCCCGCCACAGGGTGCGGGCCCGGGTCAGGACCTGTCGGACCCGATTTCGGGCGCTGGCCCGATCCGCTGGCTGCGGCGTCGAAGGAGAAGGTGTCATGACTTCTCCGCGTGGGCCTTGTGCGGGATGAGGGCCGGGTCGCCCACCTGCTCGTACTCCCGGGAGACCTTCTTCATGAGCGAGGAGGCGATCATCGTCTCGGGCGCGTAGAAGTTGGACTCCTGGTACGGGTCCTCCGACGTCGTCGTGTCCCGGTTGCGGAGCGTCTGGACGATGCGGATGAGGGCGCAGACCATGACGAAGGCCACCATGACCAGGAAGATGATCGACAGCGTCCCCTGAATCATCGTGTTGCGCACGATAGCCCGGGTCTCCTCGATCTTGGCCGGGTCGGTGAGCGTGCCCAGCTTGGCCACGGCCTCGCGATGCTGCTGGAAGTAGCCCACGAGCGGGTCGGTGGAGAAGATCTTCTGCCATGAGGCCGTGAAGGTGACGGCCGTGTCGAAGACCAGCGGGATCGCGGGGATCCACACCCACTTCGTGTAGCCCTTGCGCACCACCATGACGGTGACCACCAGGAGCGCCACGGCCGCGATGAGCTGGTTGGCGATACCGAACAGCGGGTAGAGCGTCTGGATGCCGCCGCGCGGGTCGGTGACGCCCATGAGGAGCAGCGCCCCCCAGGAGGCGACGACGACCGCCGTGGTCCCCCAGGCGCCCACGTGCCAGGACGGGTCCTTGAACTTGGGGAAGGCGTTGCCCAGCGCGTCGGAGAGCTGGAAGCGGGCCACGCGGGTGACGGCGTCGACGGCCGAGAGGATGAACAGGGCCTCGAACATGATGGCGAAGTGGTACCAGAAGCCCATCATGGCCCGGCCTCCGCCGATCTGGTGGAGGATGTGGGCGATGCCCACCGACAGGGTGGGGGCGCCGCCGGTGCGCGAGACGACGTTGGGCTCGCCGACGTCGCTGGCCAGGCGCTCCAGGGCCTCGGCACCCGTGTAGGTCTTGGGGTTGCCGTTGTCGTCCCAGGAGTCCCACTTGGGGGTGGGCTTATGGGCCCTGGGCGTCGGTGACGCCGAGGTTGCCGACGGCGACCTCGGCGAGCTTTCTGCAGTGGTGCTCAGGGGTCGTCGGTGGTCTTGCAGGGGCCGCGGCTACCAGTCTCGGGGCCGGCGAGCTTGTTCATGCGGTCGCCGTCGAGGTGTTCGCGAGAAGTAGATGCCCGGGCTCAGCGAGACCGCGGCGGCCAGCGCCATGATGGCCACGAAGGACTCCATGAGCATGCCGCCGTAGCCGATCATGCGGACCTGAGTCTCCTTCTCCACCATCTTGGGGCTGGTGCCCGAGGAGACCATGGCGTGCATGCCGGACAGGGCGCCGCAGGCGATGGTGATGAACAGGAAGGGGAAGAGGGTTCCGGCGAAGACCGGGCCGTCGGTGTTGAAGGCGAACTCGGTGACGGCGGACATCTCCACCAGGGGGCGCACGATGATGATGCCCAGGGCCAGGATCGTGATCGTGCCGACCTTCATGAAGGTCGACAGGTAGTCGCGCGGGGTGAGCAGGACCCACACCGGCAGGACCGCGGCCAGGAAGCCGTAGATGATCATGGCCCACACCAGGGTCTTGGGGGACAGGTGCAGGTAGTGGCTCAGGGGTGACTCGGCCACCCAGCGCCCGCCGATGATGACGGCGATGAGCAGGCCGAAGCCGACGAAGGAGACCTGGGTGATCTTGCCGGGCTGGACGAAGCGCAGCTACAGGCCCATCCCGATGGCGATCGGGATGGTCATACCCACCGAGAAGACTCCCCAGGGGAGGCGGCCAGGGCGTTGACGCAGACCATGGCCAGGGACCGCCAGGACGATCATGAGCATGACGAAGACGACGATGGTCGCCACGATGCCGCCGATCCGGCCGATCTCGTCAGTGGCCATCTGGCCCAGGGAGCGGCGTCGCGGCGCATGGAGAAGAACAGGACGAGCATGTCCTGACGGCGCCGCCACGAGCACGCCGATGATGATCCACAGGGTGCCGGGCAGGTAGTCCCATCTGGGCGGCTAGGACCGGGCCGACCAGCGGGCCGGCGCCGGCGATGGCCGCGAAGTGGTGGCCGTAGAGGACGACGCGGTGGGTGGGGTCGAAGTCGCGTCCGTTGTTGATGCGTTCGGCCGGGGTGGCGTTAGGTGTCGTCGGGGCGCATGATGCGCCGCTGGATGTAGAGGGCGTGAAGCGGTACCCGATCGCGTAGGTGCACACGGCGGTGACCACGAACCAGATGGTGTTGACGTGCTCGCCGCGCACGACCGCCAGCATCCACCACCCCAGGACGCCCAGGGCGGTAATGGCCACCCATGTGGCGATCCGAGCGGGTGTCCATCGATTGTCAGGACGTATGCCGACGGGGACGCCGTCGGCGTTGCGGATGATCCGCTCTCCTCCTCCGGTGAGTAGGTGGGCAGAGAGGCTTCTGTCTGGGGCATCGGATTCCGTTCTCGTCGTCGAGAAAAGGTGTGACGTCATCGTCTGCGGTGACTCTCCCAGGGTATTCCTCCTGGTGGCGGAAAGGAAGCAATCCTGAGTCCGACGGCGGGGCGTTCGTTTCTCGGCCTTGATATCAGCACCATTTATCCCACCCTATCGAATAGTGTTTCCGGTGGCCGCTTCGCGGCCTCGCGCATGACGCCGGCCGGCCCGGGCGGGGAATTGGTGGCGTGCGGTTCGGGGTGCCCGGGGCGTGCGACTAACCTGGCTTCGTGTCCGTGCTCCATCCCGTCCTCGACGTCCTCGCGCAGGCGCCGATCCTCACCGTCTTCCTCGTCATCGGCCTGGGGACCGCCGTCGGGCAGATCCCGCTGGGACCGATCCGCTTCGGCGCCGCCGGGGCGCTCTTCGTGGGCCTCGCGGTGGGCGCCCTCGACCCCCGGCTCGGTGCCGATCTGACTCTGCTGCGCAGCCTCGGCCTGGCGCTGTTCTGCTACACGGTGGGACTGGGCGCCGGCAATACTTTCTTCCGTGACCTGCGCAGGCAGCTGCCGCTCATGGCCCTGTGCGTCGTCGCGCTCGTGATCGCCGGCGCGGCGGGCGGCCTCTACTCCCACCTGACCGGGGTGAGCCCCGCCATGGACTCCGGCGCCTATGCGGGGGCTCTCACCTCACCGGTGCTCGACGCCGCCATCGAGGCGGCCGGGACCCAGGAGCCCGCCGTCGGCTACGCCCTGGCTTACCCCGTGGGCGTCGCCGTCGCGATCCTCATCGTGGCCGGGGTCGTGGGGCGCACCTGGCCCGGGCGGCGCGACCCGCGGCCCGCCAGTGCCGACGGCATCACCGCCACCAGCGTCTACCTCCTCCAGCGGGTGGCCCTGGGCGAGATGAAGGCCTTCAAGGAGGGCCGCATCCGCATCTCCTACCTGGAGCGCGACGGCGAGACGCGGGTCGTGGCCCCCGGTGAGGAGCTGCTGCCCGGGGACAAGGTCGTCATCGTCGGGGCGCCGGCCGCCGTCGAGTCCGCCATGCACGACCTGGGCACCGGGCTCCACAACTGCCCTGGCTAGGACCGCACCGCCGTCGACTTCCGGCGCCTGACTGTCTCCTCGACACGGGTGGCCGGGCGCACGATCGCCGAGGTGGACATGCCCGGGCGCTTCCAGGGCGTCATCACCCGCGTCAAGCGCGGTGACCTGGACCTGCTGGCCCGCGAGGACCTCGTCCTGGAGCTCGGCGACCGGGTGCTGGCGGTCGTCCCCAGCGACGAGCTGGAGAAGGCCGCCGACTGGTTCGGCGACTCCGAGCGCTCCATCGCCCAGATCGACGCCTTCTCCGTCGGGGCAGGCATGGCGCTCGGTGTGCTCCTGGGGCTGGTGGCGATCCCGCTGCCCGGCGGCATCACGCTGCGGCTCGGGGTGGCGGCCGGGCCGCTCGTCGTCGGCATGGTCCTGGGGTGGGTGGGGCGCACCGGACCCTTCGTGTGGGGCTGCCGCACGCCGCCAACTCCACCATCCGCCAGCCTGGGGCTGCTGTTCTTCCCTGGCCGCGATCGGGCTGGCCTCGGGGCCGGACTTCGCGGCCTCGGCCTTCTCGATGACGGGACTCAGGTGGGGGTGCTCGCCGCACTTATTGTGGTGGTCAACGCGATCATTCTGCTGGCCGGAGCGCGGTGGGCCGGGGTGTCCGCGCAGCGAGCCTCCGGCGGCCTGGCCGGGCTCGTCGGGCAGCCCGCGATCCTCGCCTTCGCCCCTGTCCAAGCGCGATGACGAGCGCATCGAGGCCGGGCTATGCGACCCTGTTCGCCCTGGCCATCGTCTGTCAAGATCGTCATGGTCCAGGTCCTCGTGGCGCTGTAAGGGGTGACCTGGTGGCGGTGGGTGGGGGAGTGCCTCCGGGCCGCCGGAGCCGGTCCGAGTGAGCCCCGGGTGTCCGCATCGGTGACAAAGAAGCCTGCGTCCCGATGAGGCCGTCAATAGAACCGCGGAATCATGCGGTTTCTTTGCGGCGGTGTACACCCGGAGCCCGCCTTTGTATCCGATGTGGACACGCACGCCTCTTTGGCGACCTGCTGAGGCCGCGCGACGGGGCGGTGCGGACGATCAGTCGGTCGCGTCGCGCTCGGCGAAGACCTCGCGGGCCACGAAAGTGGCGTTGAGCGCCCGTGGGAAGCCGGCGTAGACCGAGGCGTGCAGGATCGCCTCGACGATCTCCTCGCGGGTCAGGCCCACGTTGAGGGCGGCCCCGATGTGGATCCTCAGCTGCGGCTCGCAGCCGCCCAGGGCCGTGAGCACGCCGATCGTGACGAGCTGGCGGCTGCGTGGGTCCAGGCCGGGGCGGGCGTAGACGTCCCCGAAGCCGAAGGCCGCGATGTGGTGGCCAAGTGCCGGGCTGATGTCCGCCAGCGAGTCGATGACGGCCTGGGCGGCCTCGCCGTCGACCGAGCGGGCGACCTCCAGGCCGCGCTCGCGCCGCGCCAGGTTCTCGGGGCTCGTGATGTCGTGCTGGGGGTGAGTGGTGTCAGCGGTCATGAGGGGTTCTCCTTGCCAGTGCTGGAAGTGTTGATGTCGTCCGTGGTGGCCTGCTCCTCCAGCTCCCGCGTGTAGGTGGCGATCTTGTACTCGGTGGCGGCTAGCGCCAGGCGGAGCTCGTCGATCCGGGCGCGTAGGTCGTCGCGGTGCTCGGTGAGCAGAGCCAGGCGCTCGGGCACCGTGTCCCGACCGGCTTCGACCAGCCGATGTAGCGCCGCAGGTCGCGGATCGGCATACCTGAGGTCCGCATCCGGGTGAGGAACACCAGACGCCGCACGCTCGCGGCGTCGTAATGACGGTGTCCCGAGGCGTCACGGTCCACCCGCACGAGCCCGATCCGCTCGTAGTAGCGCAGCGTGTGGGCGCTAACTCCCAAGCGGTCGGCGGTGGTAGCGATGTCCCATCCGGCTGCACCGGGCCCGTCTGTAGGCCCGAGGTTGTCGCTGCGTGGGATGGAGGCGAGCCGCAGCGCCTCGCGGAGCCCTGGGCGTTGTCGGGCTCGCCGCCCTGGAGCAGTCGCGCTGGTCATGGGGCAGACCGTAGGACTTCGAGCGCGCTCGAAGGCAAGAATACTCCGAGCGGCGGCCCCGGCGGTGCCGGGCTAGCCTGGCTGCATGCTTGTCGCCTTCTCCGTGTCCCCGACCACCACTGACGCTCCCGACGGGTCTGTCTCCGAGGCGGTGGCCTGGCCGTGCGCGTGGTGCGCGACCCGGCCTGCCTTTGTGAGACGACCCTCGATGTTCACCACGGTCGAGGGCGAATGGGACGAGTGCATGGACGTGGTCAAGCGGGCCTGCGAGGCGGTCGCCGAGGTGAGCCCGCGCGTGGCGCTCGTCCTCAAGGCCGACATCCGCCCCGGCTGGACCGGCCAGATGACAGCGAAAGTCGAGCGCGTCGAGGCCCGCCTGCGCCAGGCCGACTGAGCGGCGCCCGGCAAATCGACCAAAACTTCATAAACGACGCGGCTCCGGGTCAATTCTGAAGATTCTGTCGAAGTGTGGGTGGGGAGGGAGGTGCGGGCGGCGTCAGCGACTCAGCCGAGCAGGGCCAGGACGACGGCGGCGCTGCGGGCGGCGGCCGCCTCGGCGGCGATGTGGAAGTCCTGGCCCGCCTCGGGGCCGCACAGGTCGGACACGCCGCGCACCGAGACGAAGGGGACGCCGGCGCCCGCCGCCACCTGCGCCAGCGCCGTCGACTCCATGTCCGTGCTCAGTGCCGCCGGGAAGACCTCGCGGGTGTCGGCGACGTTCGCGGCCGTCACGAAGGAGTTGCCGGCCAGCATCTGACCGACGCGCAGTCGCGCCGAGCCCGACGACGCCGTGGCGCCGCGCAGGGCCTCCTGGCCCACCTGCTCCAGTTGCTCCAGCAGGGCCGCATCCCCGGCGAAGGTCTCCGGCTGCCCCGGGGTCTGGCCGCGGGCGTAGCCGAAGGCGGTGGCGTCGGCGTCGGTGTAGGCCAGGGTTGCCGAGGCGCACACGTCGCCGACCTCGACCTGGCGGCCGAGCCCGCCGGTGGTTCCCGCCGAGACGACGGCGCTGGGGCGGACCTGAGCCAGGACCGTCGCCAGTGCGCTCGCGGCCGCCACGAGCCCGATGCCGCTGCGCACGACGATGAGCTCGCGCTCGCCGTCGGGAAAGCCTGGAGGGACCAGGCACGCGCGGACCCCGGCAGGGGCGGCGCCTGGGCGGCCGCGCGCTGGGCAGGGGCGTCGAGGAAGGGCTGGGCCTCCTCGCCATGGCGCAGGAGACGATGACGGGTGCGGCACTGGTGCGACTCACGCGCCGAGCCTACAGGGGTGGGTGGAGGGCGATGGGGTCAGTGAGGGCTGCCCTGAGTGCTGTCCTCTTCCCGGCTCCCCGGCTCCCGGGCTCACTGACGGGGACATTCGCGCGGCCGGGTGCGTGTCCTTCCGGGCGGGGGCGTTCGACGCCGTCGGGGACAGGAATACGGTCCCCGCACGCGCAGGATGTCCCCGGCCGCGGGGAAGTGTCCCCGCCGCAGGCCGCACTCGACGACGTCGAGCGCGATGTCAGGCGTCGCCGACCTGCGTCGGCGTGCTCAGCCCGATAATGACCGCCTCGATGAGGTCTCGCAGCCTGTCGCAGTCCGTGTTCTCAGTGATCGAGTCCATGAAGAGCAGGCTGACGAGGTCGGCCAGGCTCGCCGTGGGGACGGTGGGGCGGCGCCCCATGCGGGCGAGAACCTTCTCGACCGTTCCGGACAGTCTGGCGGTGAAGTCGGCGCGCGCCGTTCCGGGGATCGTCGGGCTGTCGGGGTTGCGCAGCTGGAAGAGGGAGTACTCGGTGGTCAGCAGGTAGATGGTGCGGGCCTCGGGGCGGATGGCCTCGAGCAGCTCCACGAGCGAGTCCATCGTGGGGGTGCCCTCGAAGGAGTCGATGGCCTGCGTGACCCGTGACAGCAAGGTGTTGGAGCGCGTGACGATGGCCTCGGTCAGGATGTCCTGGAGCGAGGAGTAGTTGGAGTAGAAGGCGCCCCGGGTGAAGCCGGCCTGTTTGACGACGTCGTCAATGCGAGTGCTGGCGATGCCCTTGGAGGCGACGATGTCCGCAGCCGCCTCGATGAGGCGGGCGCGGGTGTTCTCCCTCTTGCGTAGCGTGCGCTCGGCGGCGGGCGGGTCGGTGCTCGGTGTCATGAGACCGCCCACCTTACCGGCGCCATAGGGGTGCGAGGAGTCACAACGTCCTGGGTTTCAATACATGAATGTATCCAGTACGTTTGCGTATCGAATTCGATCATCTCCGTACCTTCTGAAAGGTCTGTCATGTCCACCTTCCTCTTATCCCTGGGGCGATGGTGCGCTCGTCACGCCACCCGGGTCCTCGCGGCCTGGGCGCTGCTCATCGCTGCTCTCGGTGGCGTCGTCGCCACCACCGGTATCCAGCTCGACGACACCTTCACCATTTCCGGCACTGAGTCGATGCGCGGCCTGGAGGTCCTCACCGATCGGCTTCCCCAGGCGGCGGGCACCAGCGAGCAGGTCCTCATCACCAGCTCCAACGGCCGCATCGAGAACCACGCCCCGGCAGTCAACGCCTTTGCTCTTCGGGCATCGCAGATCGACGGCGTTGCCACGGTTTCCCCGCCCTTCGGTGACAAGACCGCCGGCGTTGCGTCATCCGTCTCCGCGGACGGCACCCACGTACTCGTCCAGGTGCAGACAGACGCCTCGGTCGGCTCCATCACCACCGGAACTACACCGAAGGCCAAGACCGTCGCCCAGGACCTCGACACCCTCGCCGAGCGCGCCGAGGCCATGGACCCGTCCCTGACAGTCCAGCGCAGCGGCAACATCGACCAGGAGGTGGGGATCGGCATCTCTGCCGTTGAGCTTATCGGCGTCGCCATCGCCGCGATCGTCCTGCTCATCACCTTCGGCTCCCTCGTGGCCGCGGGTACCCCTGCTCATCGCCGCCGCCGTCGGCGTGGGCGTCGGCATGCTCGGCATCCTCGCGACAGCAAAAGCTTCACCGACATCAACTCCACCACCCCGGTCCCTGGCCGTCATGATCGGACTGGCGGTCGGCATCGACTACGCCCTATTCATCGTCTCGCGGGCGCGCGAGTGCCTCGCCGACGGCGTCGATCCGGCCGAGGCCGCTGGGCGGGCCACCGCCACCTCTGGAGGGGCCGTCGTCTTCGCCGGCACCACGGTCATCGTGGCCCTGTGCGGTTTGAGCGTGGCCGGCATCAGGTTCCTGACCACGATGGGACTGGCCTCGGCGGCGGTTGTGGCAGTGGCCGTGCTCGTGGCGCTGACGGTCGTGCCCGCTCTCATCGGCCTCCTCGGTCAGCGCCTGCTCCCGCGGCGTCGTAGGGCCGCCGACGCCGGTGCGGACGCGGACCGGAGGCCGGCCTCCCGCTGGGTGCGCACGGTGACCCGCCGCCCCTGGGTGACCATCGGCGCCGTCGTCGTCCTTCTGGGACTGTGCGCCGTCCCCGTCAGCGGCCTGCGCCTCGCCCTGACCGACAACGGCTTCGCTGAGAAAGGGTCGCAGCAGCGCGAGACCTACGACGCCGTTGCCGCGGCCTACGGCGAGGGCTGCAACTCTCCGATCGTCGTGATCGCTGACATCTCTCAGCCCTCCGGCTCCGTCGCCGCGGTCCAGGGTCTGGCCCGTGACCTCTCCCAGCTCGACGGCGTCGAGGGAGTCTCCTAGCCACTCCCCAACGAGGACGGGACCTCGCCTTCGTCCAGGCTCCGCCCCGAGAAATCGCAGGCCGACCCCTCCACGATGGAGCTCGTGCGCAACATCCGCTCCCACGCCGGCGACTATGAGAGCCGCTACGGGCTTACTAACGTCATGGTCACCGGTCAGACCGCTGTCGCGATCGATGTCGCCGAGGAGACTCAACGCCGCCCTCATCCCTTCGGCATCGTGGTGGTGGGCCTCTCGCTCATCCTCCCTCATGGTGGTCTTCCACTCCATCGCCGTTCCCGTGACCGCGACCCTCGGGTACCTGCTGTCTCTGGGCGCGGGCATGGGCGCCGTGGGGGCCGTCTTCGGCTGGGGCTGGGCTGCCGACCTCCTGGCCGTCTCCAAGGTCGGCGCCGTCATCTCCTTCCTGCCGGTCATCGTCATGGGAGTCCTGTTCGGGCTGGCCATGGACTACCAGGTCTTCCTCGTTTCACGCATGCGCGAGGAGTGGAGCCGACGGCGCGGCGACGCGACTGATGCGACGCCTGAGGCTCGCCGTGAGGCGGCCGCGGTGGCGGTCGAGACCGGATTCCAGGGCAGCGCGAAGGTCGTGGTCGCGGCGGCCGTCATCATGATCGGCGTCTTCATGGCCTTCGTCCACACCGACAACGTGTACGTCAAGCCCATCGCCCTTGGCCTGACCGTCGGGATCGCCGCTGACGCCTTCCTCGTGCGCATGACTCTTATCCCTGCGCTCATGGCGGCGCTGGGAGAGAAGGCCTGGTGGCTGCCGGCATGGCTGGACCGGCTGCTCCCCGTCGTCGACGTCGAGGGGGAGGGCCTGGAGCAGGCACTGGAGCAGGAGGAGGCCGCCGCCGGCCAGTCCGCCCGACCGGTGACGGACAGCTCGGGCGATGAGGCCGAGGATGCTGAGGGCGCCGCGGACGCCGAGGACAGGCAGGCCGCTGTCGTGTCCTGAGCCCGCGCTCGCGGGGTCTGGCGAGGGCGGGTCAGGTGGATTGCCGCCGGCCCGCCCTTGCCGGGGACATTCCGCGCGGCCGGGTGCGTGTCGCTTCGGGCGGGGGCGTTCGACGCCGTCGGGGACAGGAATGCGGTTCCCGCACGCGCAGGATGTCCCCGGCGGTGCGGAAGGTCCCCGCACGCGCAGGATGTCCCCGTACGTATCGGGCAGTCCGTCGCGGCCGCCGGCCCTTGCTTCACCCCACCGCCGTGCCGTGCTTTGCCGCGCCTCTTCGCTGGTCCTCAGGCCCCGGGCCCACTGTGTTCCGGCGCCCCATGGTCTACGACGCCCTACTGACCCGCGCCCTCGTCGTCCCGGGAGCCCGTGGCGGCGGTGACGGCCGCGGCCGGGTTGATGGGCAGCGCCCGGCGTGACTGGTCGCGGCGCAGCAGGAAGTTCCCCAGCCGGATCGGCCAGGCCACGTGGTTGATCCGCGGCCAGCGCAGCATGACGTAGTCGACCGCGTCGTCCACCTCCAGGCGCCGCGTCGAGTTGCCGACCCGCACCCACAGCGCCGCCCCGTCGCGGCCCTTGGCCGGCTTGAGGTAGACCGGCAGCGGGGATGGGGGCGCCGTCACCCGGCACACCTCCGCGGTCCCGTCCGGGGTTGGCGCGAAGTCCACCTGCGGCAGCGCCGCCGCGTTCGTGCCCATGCGTGTGCGCCACATGCCGCGCAGCCACAGCTCGAAACGGTCGGCGTCGGGCTGCTTGAGGGTCGCGTAGTCGGGGCCGAGCCCGATGAGGTTGCCGCCGTCATCGACGCCGAGCAGGAGCGTGCCGCCCGCGGAGTTCATGAAGGCCGCCACCGTCTTGGCCACGACCTCCTCCATGGCCTCATCGCGCTTGTCCGTGCGCAGGTTCCAGCGGGCCGACGACTTGAACTCCAGACGGTCGGACTCGCCCATCTGGGCGACCTCCGCGATCGGCAGCAGCGTGGGATGGTGCTGGACGCGCGCCAGCACCGCGGAGGTTGCCACCAGCACCACGACCGCCACGCCGCAGGGAGGTCGCCAGCATCTTGATCGAGAACAGGTCGCCCTCGTCGAAGATCCACCCGCCAGCAGCAGCCCCTAGCCACAGGCCGACCAGCGCGATGAGCGTGGCCGCCGCACCCGACACGGAGACTCGCCCGCGCAGCAGGAACCGCGTCAGCCGCCCCACGAGGAAGGACAGCAGGAGCAGCAGCGGCTGGGCGATGACCCACCAGATGAGGATGGGGTTGGCGGGGTTGGTGATGGTGACGGTCTCGATGCTCTCCACGTGCGTCAGGTTCTCTTCGTCTCGGTGCCTCGCGGCGCGGGCACAGGGTGGGCGGGGTGGGCTGAGTGCGATTCAGGATGCGGTTGGCGCCGGTGTTGGACCGGGCCCGATGTCGGAGCCCGGCGACGGCGCGCTGTCTCGCCCCATGACTGTGCCAGGCCCGGTGTTGCCAGACTGTGAGGACGGTCCTCTCCTCGTTTCTGGTCTCGGTGGTTCCTGGTCTCGGTGGCACTTGGTCTCGGTGGCACTTGGTTGTGGCGGCTCCTCGTCTCGCCGGCGGGGACATTCCGCGCGGCCGGGTGCGTGTCGTTCCGGGTGGGGGCGTTCGACGCCGTCGGGGACCGGAATCCCGTCCCCAAACGCGCAGGATGTCCCCGGCCGGGCGGGATTGTCCCCGCACGCGCAGGTTGTCCCCGGCTGGGAGGGAGTGTCCCCGGCCGGGCGGCACAGGGCCGCGCGAGTGCGTCAGGCCATGACCTGCGTCCACTCCTCGCGGGCGGCGAGGAAGTCGCGCACCGCCTCCTGGGCGGCGGCCAGCGAGTGGTTCGCCCCCCCAGCCGCACTGGACCTCGTTGGCTGCCGGCACCTCCTGAGCAGTGAGGATGTCGCGGAAGGTCGCCTCCAGCAGCGGCAGGAACTCCTCGGTCTCCACCCCCCAGCATGAGGGCGTAGAAGCCGGTCTGGCAGCCCATGGGGGAGAAGTCGATGAGTCGGTCGGTGTGGTTGCGCATGAGCTCGGCGCTCAGGTGCTCGATGGAGTGCACGGCCTCCATCTCCAGGTGCGCGCGGTTGGGCTGGCAGAAGCGCACGTCGTACTTGACGAGCACGTCCCCGCCGGGCAGCTCCTTGCGGTCGGCCACGCGCACGTAGGGCGCGGCCACCTTGGTGTGGTCCAGGTTGAAGGACTCGACGTTCATCCTCGGCGTGCTCTGCTCGCTCGTCTCGCTCATGGGCTCAGCCTACGGGGCGGTCACGAGGCAGGATGGGGCCATGACTTCACTGGCGCGCATCGTCACGGGGCCCGACGACGCCCCCACCCTGGTCCTACTCCACGGCATCACCGGCTCCGCGGTCTCCCTGGCCGAGGCCATCGACCACTGCGTGGGCCGCGGCTACCGGGTCGTAGCGGTCGACGCCCGCGGGCACGGCCTGTCCCCGCGGTGGGAGTCGGCCGAGCTCGAGCGGGCCGGGGAGGTCCTCGTGGAGGACCTCATCGCCGTCCTGGAGGACCTGGAGGCCGCCTCGCGCGGTCGGGCCGCCCTGGGCCTGCCGACGCCGCCCGCCCCGGTCGTCATCGGTCACTCGATGGGTGCGGCCACCGCCATGGTGGCCGCCGTCCGCCGCCCCGACCTGCTCTGCGGCGTCGTCCTGGAGGACCCGGCCCGCTTCGGCACCCGCAGCCCGCGCGAGCTCCTGGCCCGCGGCGCCGCCCGGGAGCGGGCTCGCGCCGCCGAGGTCGCCGACCTGCCGGCCGCCGTCGGCCGCGCCCTGGAGACCATGCCCGACGCCGAGGCCCTCCCGGGTGTATGGGCCTCCCAGCGCACCGACCCGGGCCTGCTGCTGTCCGGCGTCGTCACCCCCGAGGTCCCCTGGGACGAGGCCATGGCCGCGCTCGAGGTCCCCGCCCTGCTGCTCACCGGCGACCGGCCCGGCAGCGCCCGCGTGGGCAGTGAGGGCCTGGCCACCGCCTCCCGCAACCCCCACATCACCCCGGTCCTCGTGCCCGGGGCCGGGCCACCAGGTGCGCCGCAGTGACCCACAGGCCTTCTACCGCGCCGTCGACGCCTGGCTGGCCGAGGTCCTGCCAGTGGACTGAGACGGGCCGGGGCGGGGCCGCAGGCAGCCGGAGAGCCACCGACCCTCGCCGGAATGCCACCAGAGAGGCACTGCCGCGCGCCACTGCCGCGCCACCACCGCGACCGCGCAAAGGGGGAGAGCTCCCGCGGCGCGTCCAGGCCGTCGGGGCGCAGTGAGCCGCCCGTCCGTGGGAGGATGCGCCCATGGCAGCTGTGTCGGACAAAGCTCGGAAGGCCGCCGTTCCCCTCCCCGGGGAGCGCACGCAGGGGGAGACCATCGCCTACCTCCTGGCGGCACTGACCATTGGCGCGGTGGGGCTCTACCTCATCCAGGACCTCTTCGCCCCGGCCTTCTTCGCCCTCACCCTCGTGGTGACGGTCCGGCCGCTGGTGTCCTGGCTGACGCGCCACCGGGTGCCGCGCGTGCTCGCGGCGACGGCGGCGATCGCGCTCATCTTCGCCTTCGTCGTCCTACTGTTCGCGGCCCTGGCCGTCGCCGTCGCCCAGCTCGTCGACACCCTGCCGCAGTACGCCCCCAAGTTCCAGGCGATCTGGCACCAGGCCGAGACCCAGCTCAACAGCATGGGGGTCGACCAGTCCGCGGTGCTCAAGCAGGTCACCAATGTCCTGGACACCTCCCAGCTGGTCATGGTGGCCCAGCCGGTCCTGGGGCAGCTGACCTCGGCCAGCGCGATGCTCGGCGTCATGTCGATGGTGGTCGTCTTCCTCATGTTCGACACCGCCAAGATCGAGATCCGCACCGCGGCCCTCGGCGTCCTCAAGCCGGGGATGGCCTCAGCCCTGGTCTCCTTCTGCGAGGCGGTGCGCTCCTACTGGATGGTCTCGACGGTCTTCGGTCTCATCGTGGCCGTCATCAACGCGGTGACCCTGTGGTACCTGAACGTGCCGATGGCCATCACCTGGGGCGTGGTCTCCTTCATCACCAACTACATCCCGAATATCGGCTTCGTCCTGGGCGTGGTGCCGCCGGCGATCCTGGGGCTGGTGGACTCCGGCCCGTGGACGGCGCTGTGGGTGGTGCTGTCCTACACGGCGGCCAACTTCGTCATCCAGTCCCTCATCCAGCCCAAGTTCACGGGGGACGCGGTGGGGCTCAATACGACGACGACCTTCCTGTGCCTGTTGTTCTGGTCCACTGTTACCGGGGCGATGGGGACGATCCTGGCGGTGCCGCTGACCCTGTTCGTCAAAGCCCTCCTCATCGACTCCGACCCGCGCTCGCGCTGGGTGGGGATCTTCCTGTCCGCCGGCGACTCGCCCGTGCGCGACCCCGATGAGCCTCGACCAGGGGCGTGCTCGACGAGCTCGACCTCGACGGCGACGGCGTCGGCGAGGCCGATCCCGACTACGGCCGGGCCGTCGTCGAGAAGCGCGCTGAGGTCATCAAGGAGCGTGAGAAGGCCGGAAAGTCGGCCACGCGCGCCAGCGGCGGTGGGGACGGCGACGACGGCGAGGTCTCCGCGCCCGCGGACTCCAGCCGGGCCACCAAAGGACTGAGCTCAGGCCTGCGCCCCGGCACACTGATGGCCGCAGGGCGAGCCTGGCGCTCAGGGAATCGGCGACTGCGTTTCGCCCCGAGAACGTACTTCTCCTCCAGATCACTGAGGTCCGTCCCCAGTCATCTGGAGGAGAACGCAGTCCTCGTGCAGAAAGTACGTTCTCGACGACGTGGCCTCCGGCCCGGCCGGCCGCGGCCCTCAGGGCTGGCGGGCCAGGTCCGCGGCGCCGACGAGCCCGGCCTCCTGGCCGCCCTCGGCCAGGACCACCGGAATGGTGGGGCGGTGGGTGCCGGCCGTGAGGTTGTCGGCGAAGGCCTTGCGTGTGGGGGCGAGCAGGATGTCGCCGGCCTCGGCCAGGCCGCCGGCGATGACGATGACCTCCGGGTCCAGCAGCGCGCACATATCGGCCAGCCCCACCCCCAGCCAGTGGGTGAGCTGCTCGTAGCACTCCAGGGCGGCGGGGTCCCCCTCGCGGGCGGCTGCGGTGACGGCCTTGCCGGAGATGTGCTCCGGGTCGCCGCCGGAGAGCTCGATGATGCGGGCCGCGTAGCCGGGGCGGAACTGCGCCAGCTCCCAGGCGTTGACGCCCAGGGCCGTGCCGGCGCTGTAGCGCTCCAGGCACCCGCGCAGGCCGCACCCGCAGGGGCGCCCGCCGGGAACGACGTTGAGGTGCCCGATCTCCCCGCCGAATCCGGCCGCCCCGCGCAGGAGGTGGCCGTCAACGATGATGGCCCCGCCCACGCCGGTGCCGATGGCCACGATGAGGGCGTTGCGTTTGCCGCGGGCCGCCCCGAAGCGGGCCTCGGCCCACCCGAAGGCATTGGCGTCGTTCTCGACGACGACGGGCAGGCCCACGCCCTCGGAGACGACGTCGCCGATCCGCATCCCAGTCCAGTCCAGGTTGGTGCCGTGCGCCATCGTGTTGCGGTCGGAGGACACGAAGCCCGCCGCCCCGATGCCCACGGTGGCCACGTCGGGGAAGTCCTCCCGCAGCCGGCGCACCACCATCGTGATCGTGTCAATGATCGCCTGGCGGTCGGCGGCGGGGGAGTCGCGCCGAATCGTCTGAAGAACCTTCCCCTCGTCGTCGACGACGCCGGCCGCGATCTTCGTTCCGCCGACATCCACTCCGATGCTCAGTGCCATGCTCGCGCTCCTTGGTGAAACGACCGTTGCTGACGTCGCTGGTTGCGTCGTTGCTCGTCAGACGATCAATGGGATAAGTCATGGAAGAATAGCGTCCCCGGCCCGCCCGTGGGGCGAGTCGGGGAGAGCTCCGGGGTGGGTGGGCGCGCGGGCGCCGAGGGGCGCCGTCGGCGTTCCCGCTGCGCGGTGGTCAGTGCGCCGACGCCGGTGCCGCCGGGCTCGTCGGGCTCGCGGTCCCGGTAGTGCCCTGGGCTCCCTTGGCCTCCTTGGCCTTGGCGGCCTGGCTCTTGACGACGGCCGTCATGTAGTCGGCGTCCTGGTACCCGTTGATGTAGGTCTCGCCCACGATCATGAACGGGGTTCCCTGAATGCCGATGGAGTGGACGTGGTCGGTGGACTCGGAGACGGCCTTGACGGTCTCGGCGGCGGTCATGTCAGTGCGGAACTTTGACAGGTCCGCCACCCCGGCCTTCTTGGCGAAGTCGACCAGGGAGTCCTCGGTGTAGGTCGGGTGGCCCTTGGGGTCGGCGGCGGCGTAGACGGCGTCGTGGAACTCCCAGAACTTTCCCTGCTTGGCGGCGGCCCGCCCGGCCTGGGCGGCCAGGGGCGAGGTCTCGCTGATCTGGGCCAGGTCGCGCCACTCGATGCGCAGCGTGCCCTCCTTGACCAGCTTGTTCAGCTCGGGCTCGACATTCCGGGCGAACTGGGTGCAGAAGGGGCAGGCGAAGTCGGAGTAGATGACCATGACGACCGGCGCGTCGACCTTGCCCTTGGCCTGGCCGTCGGCCGGGTCGCGGTGGATCTCGGAGTGGATGAGCTCCAGGGTCTGCTGGTCGGCGACCGGCGGTGCCGGTACGGGCTCGGGGACCGCGGCGGCCGAATCGGAGGAGGAGGCGGGTGCCTGGCTGGCGGCGGCGGCTTGATGGCGGCGGGAGGCGACGTTCTGCAGCAGCACTGCGGCGAGGACGGCCAGGATGACGGCGATGACCACGAGGGTGATGACCGTGGCGCGGTTGGTCTTCGACTGCGTCTGCGTCGGCGTCGAAGAAGGCGGCTGAACACTCATGGCAGCGAGTCTGTCAGAGGAGACAGGCCCCGCAATACGCCTGATATGGCTGATGAGAGCACAGTTCGTCACAGCCGTCTCGGGCCGATCTCGGCAGGCCCGTCAACCTCACGGGGCGCTCACGAGCCGCTTACGGCACGCTCACGAAGGTCACCGAAAATCATCGGCCCCGGAGGCGCCGTCGCCCATCCCCCGACCCACACACTTCGACCGAATCTTCATATTCGACCCGGAGCCGCGTCGTTTGTGAAGTTTTGGTCGAAGTGAGGCCGGGGCCGGCCCGGCGGCGCTCTAACGCAGGGCTGCGCCGGCAGCCAGCCCGAGTCCGACGGCGCCCAGCGTCCCCGCCGTCATGAGGGTCGCGTGCGCCAGGGCCGGCCCCCACCGCCCGGCCAGCAGCAGGCGCGCCCCCTCGACGCAGGCCGTGGAGAAGGTCGAGTACCCGCCCAGGAAGCCGGTCCCCAGGACGGTCAGTGCGGTGGCGGCCCAGGTTCCGGAGTGCGGCGGGCCGGCCGCCCGGCCCACGAGCAGGCCCATGAGGAGGCAGGCGGTCACGTTGACGACGACCGTGCCCCACGGCATTCGCAGCATCCGCGACATCCAGGGCGCCCGCACCCCGGAACGACGCCGCTGCCGGCCTCCCGCCGCAGCCTCCCGGGCGACTCGGCTGCCGAGGCGGCTGACCGAGGTGTCCACGCCCCAGCGGCAGGCCGCCCCCACCCCGCCGGCCAGCGCCAGGGGGAGCCAGTCGGTGAGCCAGGTTCCCAGCCCGGCGGCGGCCCCGCTCATGACACCTCCGGGAGGCGGCCGCTGCCTGCGCGGTCCACTCGGCCTGCACTGCCCACACTGCCCGTGCGACCCGTGCGGCGCAGACGGCCGGCCAGCCACAGCCCGAGCCCGGCCGCCACCAGCCCGGCCACCATCGACCCCACCAGGTAGGCGGCGCCGAGGACCGGGTGGCCGCCGTCCCCGCTGGAGGTCAGGAGCCGGTGGCTCTCCAGGATGAAGGTCGAGTGCGTCGTCAGCCCGCCCAGCACCCCCGTGCCCAGGGCCAGTCGCAGGCGGGGGCGGCCTTCGCCGAGCGCCCCGAGCAGCAGCCCCAGGGCCAGGGCCCCGACGACGTTGAGGGCCAGGGTCGTGACCGGCAGGTGCCCGGGGAGGCGGGCCAGGCCCGCTCCAGGGCCGCGCGTACCAGCGTGCCCGCGCATCCGCCCGCGGCGACCAGGGCCAGGGAGGCAGTCACGGACGGGGCCCGCCCGGCTGCCGATGGGGAGCCGGCTGCCGGCGGGAGCCTGCAGAGGGGACGCAGCCACGGCGGGAGCCGCCTGGCCACCCTGTGGGGAGCCGGCTGCGGGAGAGTCGGCGGCAGCCGAGGGACGGGGGTCAGGACGGGCCGCCCAGTCCCCTGACTCGGCCCCGCCTCCGGCCCCCGGCGTGGGAGCACCCCCGGCCCAGACCCCCAGAGGCACCGCGGGTTCCGGAACCGGCGCCGGGGACGGCCTCAGCCATTGCGCTTGGCGATCTGGTAGTTGTCCTTGTTGAAGATGACGGTGTAGGTGGCCCCCTGCTTGGAGTGCTGCTCGCCCCAGGTGGCGGCATTGGTGGTGCCCCACTGGTTGGCGCTGGTCGGGGTCACGACGATGTACTCCCTTGTCGGGGCCGCTCGTGCCCACCCAGGAGACCTCGGCCCGGGGGCACCAGGTAGGCCAGCAGGGACAGGTCGGTGACCACCGTGGCCCCTCGGGGATGGTGGCGATGGCCTCGTGGGCGACGGCCACCCGATGCGTCTCGGTTCTCTTCGCCTCGTCGCTCTGCTTGGCCTCGGCGGCGAGCGGGTCGAAGTTCTTGTTGGTGGCCTGCCACAGCGGGAGGTAGGGGGCGGTCAGCACCCCGGTGGCCACCGTGGTGAGGATGCTCGTGGCCACCACGAAGCGGTGCCGCAGCGGCACCGTGAGCCAGGTGGGGAAGGCGGTTGGGCTCCGGCGCGGGCCGTCGACGTCCGGACTCACTCAGGTGCCTGCCTCGCGCCAGGGGCGGCCTGGGCGGAGCGCCCCACGACCGCTCGGCTGTCGACCCCCACCTGCCTGACGGGGTGGTCGGCCACGTAGGAGCCGTGCGCCCGGCGCCGGGCGACGACGTCGAGCAGCGCCCCCAGCGCGATGGGCATGAGGGTGGCGTTGTAGTGCCAGTTGTCCCACACCCAGTAGAACTCCACCGACCCCAGGAACCGCCACGCCAGCGTCGGCAGCACCACGAGCAGCCACGGCGAGGTCACCCCGACGACCCCACTGGTGAGGATCAGCATGACGACCACCGTGGCCTTCTGGGTCAGGGCGTCGGGTGAGGCGGGCTGGTCCTGTGAGCCCAGCCCGTAGTCCCACACCCCGTTGATGTTGAAGGCCGGCAGGAACACCTGGATGGCGAAGAGGAAGGCCGCGATCCCGCCGACGATCATGCCCACGCCCAGGCGCAGCCCCCGATGCCGGTTGCGGGTGGCCTCGTCCTTGGGAGCGTTCCCAGCGGCGGCGTTGAGGTCCTCGGTTCCGCGGCCTCCGGGCCGGATGACCGTGCACGTGCGGTACCAGGCCGGGACGGCTGAGGTGAGGATGACGGCCACTCCGATCATGAGCACCGTCAGCCCCATGTCCTCCTTGACCAGGACCAGGGGCACCGACCAGGCCGTCACCGCCCCCCAGCGCCGCTCCACGAAGGCCACCGAGGCATAGGCCAGCAACGGCATCGCGAAGGCGATCTCATGGAACTGTGCCGCCACGGCCCCCTGCATCCCCCAGGACAGGACGTAGACGAGCCCCAGCCCGCCGGCCACCCACTGATTCGTCAGGCGGCTGGCCAGACGGGTCAGCGGCCAGGCCGAGAACGCCAGCAGCAGGTCCTGAGTGATGAGCAGGCTCAGGGGCGTGGGGAAGAGCCTCCAGATCGGCCCCAGCAGAATGAGGATCGGGTGGAAGTGGTCACCCAGGAGGTTGTATCCGTCACCCTTGACCGGCACGATCGGGGTCTGGAAGTGGGCGTAGGCCTTGGCCAGCTCGGAGAAGATCGCCAGATCCCGCCTGGGCACCGGCTTCATCGTCTCCCACTGGACGATCGAGTAGTAGATCATCACCCAGGCGCCGATGACGACGACGATCGCAGCCGGAATCGAGTGGCGGATCTGCTCCTTGAGGTTCACGGCGCCGAGCCTACCCGTGTGAATCGGGGATGAACCTGGTAGCGCTAGGCTCGTGGCGTCACCCACGATCAGGAGACGAGATGCCCCCACGCCGCCGCCCGCCGACTCCACCTCGGCGGCCGAGTCCCTCGCCGCCTCAGCGGCCTGACCTCGACCAGATGGTGGACCACGACGCCGAGCCCCAGCTCCAGCGCCACCTCACCAACCGCCACGTCCAGCTCATCGCCATCGGCGGGGCCATCGGAACCGGGCTGTTCATGGGGTCGGGGAAGACGATCTCCCTGGCCGGCCCCGGTGTGTTCCTCGTCTACGCGGTCATCGGCGCCATCCTCTTCCTGGTCATGCGGGCCCTGGGCGAGGTGCTGCTGTCCAACCTGTCCTACAAGTCCTTCGCCGACGTCGCCCACGACCTCATCGGGCCGTGGGCGGGCTTCTTCGTGGGCTGGACCTACTACGTGTGCTGGCTGGTGACGGCCGTTGCCGAGGTCATCGTCATCACCGGGTACGTGAGGTACTGGTGGCCGGACCTGCCGTTGTGGATCGTGCCGGTGGCCACCGTGGTCCTGCTGTTCAGCCTCAACCTCGCCACCGTCAAGGCCTTCGGGGAGATCGAGTTCTGGTTCTCCATCATCAAGATCGTGGCCATCATGGCGCTCGTCGTCGTCGGTGTCCTCATGGTGCTGCGCGGGTTCACGGCGCCCAACGGCGCCCACGCCCAGTTCTCCAACATCTGGAGCGGCGGATTCTTCCCCAACGGTGCGAGCGGGTTCTTCGGGGCCTTCCAGATCGCCATCTTCGCCTTCGTGGGCACCGAGCTCGTGGGGACCGCGGCCGCCGAGGCCAAGGACCCGGAGGTCACCCTGCCCCGGGCCATCAACGCCATCCCGGTGCGCATCGTCCTGTTCTACCTGGGGGCGCTCGCGGCCATCATGGCCGTCACCCCGTGGCAGGAGATCAACCCCGAGGCAAGCCCCTTCGTGGCCATGTTCGCCCTGGCGGGGCTCGGCGTGGCCGCCAGCGTCGTCAACTTCGTGGTGCTCACGGCTGCGGCGTCGTCGGCCAACTCCGGGGTCTACTCCACCTCCCGGATGCTCTTCGGCCTGTCCTGGGCGGACAACGCCCCCCACATCTTCCGCAAGCTGACGGCCCGTTCGGTGCCTGGAGTGTCCCTAGCCGTCACCTGCGCCAGCCTGCTCACCTCGATCCCGCTGCTCTACACCTCCAAGTCCATCATCGCGGCCTTCACGACGGTGACCACGGTGGCCAGCGTCCTGTTCATCCTCGTGTGGTGCGTCATCGTCGTGAGCTACCTGCGCTTCCTCACCCTGCGGCCCGAGCTTCACCGCGCCAGCACCTTCCGCCTGCCCGGTGAGCGTGGGGCGGCCTGGCTGTGCCTGGCCTTCTTCGCCTTCGTCATCTGGACCCTCACCCAGGCCCACGACACCCGCATCGCGGTCTTCGCCTCGCCCCTGTGGCTGGTGGTGCTGGGCGTGGCCTGGCTCGTCCACAGCAGCCGGCTCGCCAGGCAGCAGGAGCTCCAGTCGTGAGTGCCGGTGGTGGGTCAGTGACACCGGAGCCGTCGGTCGGGCCGACGTCGTCGGCCTGCCTGGAGGAGCTGCTCGCCTGCGGGGTGGCTGCGGTCCGCCAGGCGGCCGCCTTCGCCCTGGACCCGGGTGAGGAGCTGCGCATCGAGGCCAAGGCCCACCGCAACGACCTGGTCACCCAGGTCGACCGCGGCGTCGAGGAGCGCATCGCCGGCCACCTGGAGGCCGCGGGCGTCCCCATCCACGGCGAGGAGGCGCACCGCGTCGAGGACTTCGAGACCTACCGCGGGCGGGCCTGGGTCCTCGACCCCATCGACGGGACCCTCAACTACGTGGCCACCCACCGCGACTGGGCCATCTCCCTGGCCCTGGTCGACGACGGCGTGCCCACGGTGGCCGTCCTCGCCGACCCCGTGGCGGGCCGGCTCTACACGGCCATCCGCGGGCGGGGCGCATGGGTGCAGCCGCTTCTGGCGGGGTCGGCGGGCACCGACGACGCGGCGCGGCGACCCCTGGAGCAGCTGGAGGACCTGCCCTTGAGCGAGGGCATGCTCATCGCCCACTACCAGCTCACGCAGGACGCGGGCATTGGCCGAGCCATTGAGGCCTCGCGCGGCATGCGCTGCTACGGGGCGGCCGCCCTGGAGATGGCGGAGGTGGCCGCGGGCGGCGCGGTCGTCTACGCCCAGCCGCGGCTCCAGCCCTGGGACGTTGCGGCCGGTGCGCTGCTGTGCGCCGAGACCGGCGCGGCCCTGACCCGGATGGACGGGGCGCCCTTCGACGTGCGCCGCGCCGGCTCGCTCCTCGTGGGCACCCCGACCGCCCACGCCGAGGTGCTGGGGCACCTGCGCGCCGTCGGGGCCTGAGGCTCGCAGGGGCGGGCAGGGCGCCCGCTTTCGCGCGGTCGTGCCTTATGCCGCGAGATCGAGGGTTCGAGGGTGCGACCGCGCGACCTACCCTACGACCGCGCGGTCGTGCAGCCGGGTGAGCGCTGCGCACAGGTGGTCGCCCCGGTGTTAATCTGTGTGGCGGTCGTTTAGGTCTGGGGTGCGTGCCGCCACCCGGGAACCCTCGCGAAAGGTGCGCCATGTGAGGCAGACACTCGTCTTGCTGCTGATCTGCACCGCCAGCTTCATGAACGTCCTGGACGTCACGGTCGTCTCCGTCGCGCTGCCTGACATGGGGGCCGCGCTGGGGGCGTCGCTGAGCGAGCTCCAGTGGGTGGTCAACGCCTACACCCTGCCGCTGGGGACACTCCTCATGTCGGCGGCGACGCTGAGCGGATCGATGGGGCGGCTGCGCCTCTTCCGCTGGGGGGTTGTCCTGTTCACGGCCGGCTCCCTGGTCTGCGCGCTGGCGCCGTCGGTCGGTGTCCTGGACTGGAGCCGCTTCGTTCAGGGGGTCGGTGGCGCGATCTTCCTGGGCGTCGGCGTCCCCATGATCTCGGACCGCTACCAGGCCGGCCCCGCCCGGGCGCGGGCGATCGGTGTCTACGGAGCGGTCTCCGGTGCGGCGATCGCCCTGGGCCCGCTCCTCGGCGGAGGGCTCGTGCTGATGGCGGGCTGGCGCTCGATCTTCTGGGTCAACGTCCCGGTGGGCCTGGCGGTCTGGCTCGGATCGCGCTGGGTTCCCGAGGTTGGCGCGGACCGGGGCGGCGCTGCGGGCAAGGCGGCATCCAGGAAGGTCGATTGGCCGGGCACGGTGCTGTGCGTCGCCATGACGGGGGCGCTCACGCTGGCGCTCCTTCAGGGAAACACGTGGGGATGGGCCTCGCCCATGATTGTCTCCCTGCTGGCCGGCTCGGCGGCGCTGCTCGCCGCGTTCTGTCTCGTCGAGAGACGATCGGCCAGCCCCATGGTCGACGTCTCGATCCTCACCGAACCCACCTACGCCGGCAGCGTCCTGGTCGGCTTCATCATCCAGGCGGCCCTCATCGGGCCAATGGCCTTCCTGTCCCTGTACGCGCAGAACATCTACCGGCTCACCCCCGCCCAGACCGGACTGTGCTTCCTGCCCTTCAGCGCCTCCGCCCTCATCGTGGCCGCCACCTGCGGGGGAGCGGTCAGACGCCACGGAGCCAGGGCGAGCCTGCTGGGAATCGTGCTGGGCGGCGTCATCGGCTCCTGCCTGCTCATGCTCCTGCGCGGATCGAGTACCTGGCTGGTCCTCATTCCCGGGCTCGTCCTGGCGGGGGCCGCCACCGGGGCCACCGGGACGATCGTCAACCAGCTGGCGGTCTCCTCGGCCGATGAGGACACCGCGGGGATGACCTCGGGCTTCTCCGCCTCGGCCCGGCAGCTCGGCATCGTCATGGGGGTCGCGGTCATGGGTGTGAGCTATGAGCGCGTCATCCGGAGCGTGATGACGATGGCCCCGCAGATCGGTGTCCTGGGGCGGACTGCGGATCGGGAGCGTCTCATCTCCCTGGTGGCCTCCGGCAAGGGGCTGCGGGCGCTGGACGGCTGGCCCACCGCCACGCCGGCTGACATGCGCTCCCACCTGGCACCGCTGGTCCGCTCCGCCACGGATGCGGGGCTCAGCGTCAGCCTGGGGGTGGGGGCCGCGGTGATGCTCGCCGTCGCGATCCACCTGGCCCTGACGGTCCCCGGACGGCGCGCAAAGAGCGAGGTCTCACACCTGTTCGTCTCGTGACCATACGACCCGCGTGGTCGTACCTTAGGTGTACTGATCGGGGAGGTTGGTTAGGCGGGTGATGGGTGGGTGGCCTTGGGTGGCGGTGTGGGGTCGGTGGTGATTGTAGAGGTGCAGCCATGCGGGTAGGGCTTGGCGGCGTTGGGTCTCGGAGGTGTAGTGGCGGGCGTAGGCCCAGCCGTCGGCCAGGGTGCGGTGGAAGCGCTCGATCTTGCCGTTGGTCTGGGGGCGGTAGGGGCGGGTGTGCTTGGCCTTGATGCCCAGGGCTGCTGGCAGGCGGCTTGCCAGGCCTGGGAGCGGTAGGCAGAACTGTTGTCGGACAGGACTCGCTCCACCTTGACTCCTCGGGCGCTGAACCATGACACCGCGCGCTGGAGCACTCCGACGGCGGTATCGGCCTTCTCGTCGTCGTGGATCTCGCTGTAGACCACGCGGGAGTAGTCATCAATCACCGAGTGCACGCAGGCGTAGCCCATCACCGGTCTGCGGCTGGCCGGGCTACGGGCCTTGTCGGGGGTGGAGGCGCGGTTGCGCGCGCCCTGGCGCGCACCGACGTAGCGCCATCCACCACCGTCGGGGATGTTGCCGATCTTCTTGACGTCGACGTGGACAAGAGATCCGGGGTAGGGGTGCTCGTAGCGGCGCACGACCTGACCGGTGGCCCGGTCGGTGTACGACAGGCGGTTGAGGTGGGCGGCTCGCAGGATGCGGTGGACGGTCGAGGCCGCGACCCCGGTGCGGGCAGCGAGCTGGACGGGGCCCTCACGCAGGCGCATGCGCAGCGAGACGATCCGTTTGACCACTGTCTTGGGTGTGCGGTGAGGGCACGAGCGTGGGCGGCTGGAGCGGTCGGTCATGGGCTGGCCGGCCCTGTACCTGTCGGCCCAGCGCTTGACGGTGGGCCATGAGCACTGGAACCGGGCAGCAACCTCGCTGACGGGCCAGCCCTCCTCAACCACCAGGCGGGCGACCTTCACACGAGCACGCGGGGTCAGGGCTGCGTTAGCGTGGGACATGAGGAGAGCACCTTTCGTGTCTGACTGATGGGGAACTGCAACACCTCCACTCAACCAGCCCAAGGCGCTCTCCTCACCTCAAAGACTCAGATCACATCCCCTCAACCAACCCTCCTGGACTGCTAGGTGTTTTTCGGACAGTGCTTGTTTTGTGCTTCAGGCTGCCTTCTTCAGGTCCAGGAACTCGCTTTCGACCTCGTCGGGAGTGCGATACCCTAGGGCTGAGTGAAGACGAATATGATTGTATCTCAGCTCGATCCACGAGGCAATATCGTTCATCGCCTTGTCCTTCGTTGGGTATACCGTCCGGTACACTCTCTCATTCTTGAGAGTGGCGTTGAACGACTCTGCCCAAGCGTTGTCCCAGCACACCCCCGTGCGCCCCACCGAGGGACGAATCCCATAACCCTTGAGGTGATCCAGGAATCTTTGAGACGTGTATTGGCTCCCCCTGTCGGAATGAAAGACCGTCACACCCTCCTCGACCGGGCATCTCCTAACCGCCATGTCAATGGCCTGGCACACCAGGGATGTGTGCATGTGGTCGGCCATCGCGTACCCCACGACCTTCTTAGTACAGCAGTCCAGAACAGTCGCAAGATAGATAAACCCGGTCCACGTCCTGACGTAGGTGATGTCCCCGCACCACTTACGTCCAGGTTCGTCGGCGGTGAAGTCCCGCCGGAGCAGGTCCGGGCGCGCATCCAGGTCCTGGGCCGGTACCGTGGTTCGGACCTTTGCCCGTGGCCCGGCGGCCTGCAGGCCCAGGTCCCTCATGATGGACCGGATCGTGGAACCGTCCGCCCGGACCCCGTGCCTTTCCAGACTCACCTGGATTCGTCGGTACCCGTAGGTGCCATCGGAGCGCTCAAAAACATCCTTAATCATCATGGCCAGCTCCTCCCTCCTGATGGCCGTCTGTGACTGGGGCCGGTCACGCCAGGAGTAGTACCCTGATTTGACACGCTCGACCACCGGCACATCGAGGAGGTGGGGTAATGGCCTTCTTCGCGATTGATGAGCTCATAGCGCTCGGTCACGGTCGTTCCTTGGCGAAGAAGGCGGCTGCTTTTTTCAGGAACTCATTCTCCTGCCGCAGCTCACGGACTTCCGCTCTCAGTTTCGCTATCTCAGCTGACTCTGAGGCTTTCTTGCGGTCCTGGTCGGTGGCGTGCGCCTTCTTGTATCTTGCGACCCAGTTACCTACCGTCTGGGGGACAAGGTCATACGACGAGGCGACCGAGGAGATGGTGCGTTCCTTCTCGACGACTTCACGCACCACCTGCTCCTTGAACTCCTCGGAGTATCTCGCTGCTGGCATAGTCTTCATCCTATCGACTCACGGGAAGAAAAACTCCCCCAGTCCGAGAAACACCACGCACCCCATCCCGATCAGTACACTTAGGGCGCGCGTTCGAGGGGTAGAGGTTGCGAACGCGCGCCCTATCCTGCGAATGCGCGGGTGGTCAGCTGGCGGGGGCTACTTGGGTGGTGAAGTCTTCCTTTGCCCTGGTTGTCGGTGACGACGGCGGTGATGGAGACCTGCTGGTTGGCGGGGACAATGGTGGTGGCCTGGGTGCCGGTGAGGACCTCTTCGTTGCCGTCCGCGTGCTGGATGTGCCAGTCGACGTTCGTGATCGTGCCGTCGGCGTCTGAGACCGGAAGGGCAGGCCAGGGTGTGGCCCGCTCTTCCGGCCGTGCCTCATGTCTCGCGTTTGTGAGGAAGAGGGTGCGACCTCGCGAACACAAGACGGAGAATCCACCGCTCTATCAGTAGGACAAGGAATGCGCTCAGGACTAGTAGCGTGATGGCGATCCGGCTGTTCACAATGCATGCATGTGGTAGGCCTTCAGTGTGCTCTAGGCTACTATCAAGCATGAAAGAATAGCTGTTGCCACAGAGGACGACATCGCCACTCGCGTTCGTGGTGTGCGCGTCAACTAGTGTGTACATCCATAGATACACCATAATGCCGACTGATATCATACTGATGAGCGTTCGCCAACGTCGGCGGATTTCTTGCTGGTTGGCGCCTCGAGTGAACCTTCTCCACCAAGGTAGAGTGCCAGCAATGACAATCAATATGCTGAACGTGACGTTGACGACTACGCCTCCCAAACTTCCAGGAGACACTGACTACCGCTCCTTAACTTTCGCGCTGGAGTCCATACCACTTTATGTCTGTTTTCTGTTGTTCTGTGGCAAACTTAATGGACAAACTAAGTGGCAAGTTACTTCTGTTCGGTGTTTTTTTGGGAGATGAGTGGTTCATTGTGGAGAGCGAGCGGTGTCCCAGAAATCCTCTTGGCAGATCCTGTCACTACCATTACGTGATCAATTAATCCATCAGCCTTTTCCCGTCTGGGTCCCAGTCCACGTACAGCAGGTCGCCTGGCTTTGCGTTCCAAATGTTATCTAGAGGGGTATAGGCTCCTTCTTTGACATACGTGTATTGGGATGCAGAGTATGTCCAAGTACGTGAAGCGCCTGCCGGCCCTAACAAGTCGGGGCCCCAGAATTTCGTGGAATGTGGATTAACTCCCCAATCGTCGTAACTCCAGCCTCCTGCGTGAAGAACCTGGGAGACGAAGTTGGCACAGTTGTTGTTCCAATAGCCGAACTCTGGATTAAAATGTTTTTCTTCGTCTCCTTCATATGGAGGGGAGGTCCATTTTAGCGCATACTGTTGCATTGCTGAGACATCTGGAGAGACGGTGTTATACGCCGGGAGAATCAGTGGAGTTCCTGAAGCAGTACCGCCACCTACTGATGTGCTGGAACTTTCTACGGCCTGTCCCGCTTCGGGATAATCAGAGTTTGATATAGTGGGATCGTATTCGGGGGGCGTGTCGCCTGGTGTCGCCACTTCTTCATGGCTGGTGATCTTATCCTCAAGAACCGAATAGTCAGAAGAGTCTACTGAGAGTGTCAAAACATGCTGGTCGCTCTTAATTCCGGGGGTTTCTGATGTGCCATAACCCTCATAGTTGAACGTAAAGGTTGTGGAAATTTCCGCCGTTACCGCAATTTTTCCATCAGTTTGACATGAAATATTGACAATCTGAGGTTGCTGCTCGCTGAAGCGACTCTTATTCCCTGTGTGGATATGGCGTCACGTACGCGCTGGTTTATCTGCTCAGTCGATGTCAATGCCGAGGGGTTCGAACTATTTGGTCCCCTATTGCTCGTATTGCTAGTCGAGTTTTCTAGCCATTCTGAGTCGACTTTTTTCACATAACTTTCAATAGTTGAGGACACTTTGCTTTCGTTGAACTTGCAGTTTGAGGTGGTCGCCGCGGCCGGAGGGGTAATTGCTGCTCCAAATGTAAGCAGAAGTGAAGAAGCTAGACATAGGGTAGTGATGCGTTTGTTGTTCATTGGTCTCCCCTAAAACGTAAAGAGTCAGACTAGCGCTTCTAAGGTTTCATAGAGTCGGGGGTATTTTTTGACTCGATCGGCTTCACCTTCTTTGATCCGTTTCGTTAAGGCACGCCCTTGTGATTCGATGGAAAATAGGAGGCTCCTGCGTGGTACTTGAGATGTTACACGATTCGAAGGTTCAGGTCTTCACGTATGGTAAATTTCAGCAAATTCTCACAGAACTTACAGGGTTTCCCGTGGTTTCTCGCTTGGGTATGTCAGCATGCGACTCTCTAGTTGAGGCGTTAACTCAATAGTTTCTATCGATTTTTGAATCTTGTAGTTGTCTTCTCTTTAGCTGTCGGGGTACGAATTGTCTACCTGTGTGCAGTGGCGGGTCGGTCCTGTGTTATTTTCTGGGTGCTGATGATTTGTGGCTGTGTCCTTGGGTTGTCGGTACTGGGGTGGAAGTAGCCGTTATCGATGAGAGTGCAGCAGTCGGGAGGTCTGCTGGTCGTGCAGTTAGAGCTGGCCACGGAACGTCGTGCAGAGACATAGGCGGCCTTCGTAAGATGCCGCGCATGACAAGAACACTAAGGCAGCGCCCGGCTGATTCAGGGCGCGCCATCGCGGCGCAGACGTCCGCGCAGACCTCGATGACAGGCGGCGCATCGCGCCGTCGTCGCACGAGCATCGGTGTGCTGGCGGTCCTCGTCGGCGGATGCCTGAGCGCCTGCGGGACGGGACTGGCCCCCGCAGCGGGCGGCTCGGCCACCGTCGCGGGCCCGATTCCCTCCGGCCTGGAGTCCTTCTACCGCCAGGCCGTCAACTGGTACCCCTGCGCCGCCACCGACGGCGTGGAGAAGGCCTCGGAGACGACCGCCCAGGCGAGCGCCTCCACGACGGCCGCTGCCACCGCGTCGGCGCAGACAGCTGCTCCGAGCTCCGACGGTGCGGCCGGGACGGCCGGCTCCTTGGAGGAGGAGACCGACACGGCCACCTTCAGCTGCGCCGTCATCACCGTCCCCCTGGACTACGCCAACCCCAAGGGCGAGACCATCTCGATCGCCGTGAAGAAGCGCGCCGCCACCGGCGGCCACGCCCAGGGCGCCCTGTTCATCAACCCCGGTGGCCCCGGCGACTCCGGGGTCTCCTTCGCCGAGCGGGCGGGCAACGCCTTCAGCCCCGATCTGCTCGAGGCCTACGACATCATCGGCTTCGACCCGCGCGGGGTTGGCTCCTCCACGGCCATCACCTGCTCCAGCGACGATGACTCATCCTCCAGCACCGCCGAGCCCTCCACCTCCGCTGGGGCCACGGCCTCGCCATCGGCAGGAACGGAGGCCTCGGGCGGCGAGTCCTACGAGGAGTGGGCGGAGTCGACTCGGCAGTCCTTCCAGGAGCTGACCGAGCAGTGCGCCTCCCACACCGAGCCCGCCGCCCTGCTCGACCACGTCGACACCGTCTCCGCAGCCCGGGACCTCGACATCCTGCGGGCGCTGGCCGGCCAGGAGAAGCTGAACTACCTGGGCTTCTCCTACGGCACCTACCTCGCCTCCGTCTACGCTGAGACCTTCCCCGGTAATACGGGCCGCATGGTGCTCGACGGCGCCATCGACCCCTCCCTGTCCCTCGCCGAGCAGGGACTGGGGCAGGCCAAGGGCTTCGAGCAGGCGCTGCGCACCTACGTGGACTACTGCCAGAACTCCACCGGCTGCCCGCTGAGCGGCGGCACCGACGCCGGAGTCCAGCAGATCCGCGACCTCATCACCTCCGCCAACAGCACGCCCCTGGCGACCGGTGACCCGAACCGCACCGTGACCGGTGCGGACATCGTCACCGCCCTGAGCGAGTACCTCTACACCACCGAGCAGAACTGGGAGCCCCTGAACAAGGCCCTCGACCAGACCATCAACCACCGCGACGGCTCGGCCTTCGCGGCCTCCGAGGAGCAGGACACCTCTTCGAAGGATGACGGCGGCGGTGCCTTCCAGGCCGTCACCTGCCTGGACTACCCGGTGGAGGGTGACAAGACGACCTGGGCCTCGCAGTACGAGCAGGCCAAGCGCGAGGCCCCGGTCTTTGCGGACTCCGCGGTCGGCATGGACCTGGTGTGCAGCGTGTGGGGGCACAACGGGACCCGCAAGCCCGCGCAGATCCATGCCCGTGGGGCTGCGCCGATCCTCGTGGTGGGAACTACCGGGGACCCGGCCACCCCGTACGCCTGGTCGAAGTCCCTGGCCGAGCAGCTCGACTCCGGCCAGCTGCTGACCTGGGAGGGCAATGGGCACACCGCCTACGGCGGCGACGCCTCCTGCGTCAACGACGCCGTCGACGCCTACCTGATCTCCGGCACCATGCCCAAGAAGGGTCTGACCTGCCACGGCAACGAGTAGGCGCGTAGCCAACGACTCAGCGGGCGGGCCGAGGTGCACTCGGCCCGCCCGCTCACGTCACTGAGGGCGTGCGTTCGACGACAGGGGCGCAGGGGTGACTTTCCCCGACGAACGCGCGGCGGCTCAGACGGCAATGTCGGAGTTTCTCGCTCAGCCCGGGTCTGCCGCAACAAGCGTGTGTGTTCTGGTCAGAAGCCGTTATCCCCAGTTCCGAAAATTCCGCCAGTCGAAATCTTTGCTGAAAGAGGTGAGGTTGAGTGAGAAGGGGAAGAAGTGGAACATCGTTCGTCCTTTCCGGTTACGGTGTTGGCAACGCACTAAGTCTCTTGTTTTAAGTGACAGGGTGAATCGCCCGACCGGATAGGCGGATCGGATGAGTCCGATCACACCAGATTGTGCTGCAGGGCGTACACCGCTGCTCCCACCCGGTCTTGAACTCCGAGCTTGGCAATGATGGCGGATACGTGAGTCTTGACCGTGGCCTCGCTGACTCTCAATCGAGTGGCAATCTGCTTGTTGGTCTTGGCGTCGACGACAAGTGTCAGCACCTCCCGTTCTCGTTCTGAGAGGGTGACCCCGTGGGGGAGGGGGGATGGGGTCTGCTGCGCGTGAGTCGGAACCGGGATGGACTCCGAGGGCCGGGTGGAGCCGCTTGCCCACAGTCTGGCCTGGTCGCTGATGATGGCCGATGATGTTGGTGACAGGACGAGATTGCCTGCGACCGCCTGGTGGATGGCGCCGGCCAAGGATGAGGCACCATCCTCCTTTGGCAACGAATCCGCGTACCCCCAGTGCCATGGCTTCGTCAACGATGGAGTCGGCTGTAAAAGTCGTCAGGATGAGGATCGCAATATCTGGTTTCTCCTCGAGAAGTGCTTGAGCCAGTGCGAGGCCATCCATCTTGGGCATCTGGACGTCCACGAGAACGGCTTGGACCCTGCTCTCGACCTCCGAGGAGTGGAAGAGGTCGAGCGCCTCCTGGCCGTCCTTGGCTGTCCAGGCAACGACGATGTCGTCGTTCCTGGAGAGAAGATCCGTCAGCGTCTGACGAACCAGGGCATCGTCGTCCGCAATACCAATACTGATCATGACTCATCCTCGATGACTCGGGTGGGTGGCTGTGAGAGAGGGATGGAGGCGGATGTCAGCCAGGTGCCGTTGTCCATCAACGTATCCAGTGAGCCGCCGACGGTTGAGAGCCTCTCCTTCATACCAAGAATCCCCATCCCGGAGGAAGGGAACCTGTGATGCGAAGAGAGGACCCCATTGGTCACAACCAGGCGAGCCTTGTGAGCGTCTTGACTCAAGGTGATGGTGACCGGTTGATCGTGATCCGCATGTCTCAGAACATTGGAGCTCATCTCCCGAAGCACCCGGGAGAGGATGGCAGCTTGAAGGCGAGTGTAGTGCCCGTCTCCCCTGCACTGGTAGGTCACGGAGTAGCCGGACGCGGAGAGGTCGTCGGCGACGGCGCGCACGGACTCCTCAAGATCCAGCACAACGGTTCCCAATCCGGCGGCGGTGAGTTCATGATCGGTGTGCTCATCCTCGTTGCTTCTTAGGGCTCGCAGCACGAGGCGCAGCTCGTGAAGCGCGTCGGTCGCGGTGGACTCGATCGCGGCGAACTCCTGCTGAGCGGCGACGGGGTAGGAGGGATCCGCAGCCGCGCGTTGCGCCCGCAAGGCGGTCTGGGACATCGAGTAGGCGACGAGATCATGCATTTCCCGTGCAATTTCGGAGCGGATGGACTTCAGCTTCTCCGTGGCGGTTGATACTTCTTCTCTTAACGATGTCTCCGTGTGACGCAGTATAGATCCGGGAAGAAGGGTGCAGGCTGCGAGGAACAAATAAGAAACTGCATCCGGAAGGGGTCCTGTTGGTATGATGAGCGCCGCTGGGACGACTAACGCGAGAGTGAGTGCCACCCGCAATGGGAGAAATGCTGCCAAGAAGAAAAAGAAGGCGGCGTTGGTGATGGTCATGTCGCTGGCGGGAACGTGTGGAACCTGAAGAAGCACGATCCATAGGGTCAGATAACCGAGAGAACCCCATATGGGGAATATGGGGATCAGGAATAGAGCAACAACTGTTAAGAGAAGAAAAAAGAGGCGCTCTGGGGTAGGTGATGTGACAAGGGTGAGCATGAGTGTCATGTTGATGACACCAACCATAGTGCCAATTGCGGCATATCGCCGCTGAGTTCGAGTGGCGCTCCGTAGATGCGTGCCCGGCCACCAGTGGGAGTGGGTTCTGATGGCATCTAGGAAGTTATTCACCACACTTTAATACCGGATAAATTATTGGTGTGTCAAGTGCTATTTATGAACGTGAATTCGGGGGATACCGGTTGTCGTGCGTTGCTGGTGGTAGGCGCTGGGGTGGGGTGGGTGAGGGTGGTACCTGACCAGCCTGCGGTGCCACTCTCCGAACCCTGCAAGCGTCAGCACTCCCGACGAGGAACTGGGCTGCCGGTGGTCAGACAAGATCGGTTGCCCTCACCCACTATGAAGGCGTGGGGTCAGGGTGCTCGCGCCCGGGTGTGTCACCGTCGATTGACGGCGCCGAGGGTGACGCTGATGTGGTGGGGCAGGACCGGGTCTGGGGTGGATCGTTGGGTGGCCAGGAAGAGGCCGGCTCCCTTGAGGTCGTTGACGAGGTCCTCGGGCGCGACGAGGTGGTGCTCGGAGACGTGCTCCTGGTCGCGGCAGCGCAGGATGGTGCGTCGCCGGCGACCCACCTGGTCGATCTCCTCGGTGAGGTACGTATCTGGCTGGGCTGGATGGTGCTGGTTTCAGCCGCCTCTGGGAGTACGTGATCGATGGAGGTGATGAGGGTTCCGCCGATCGCCATGTGGGCGGCCATGCATCGTATGGCCGCTCGTCGCTGCTCAGGATTCAACAGACTGATGGATGCCATGGGGAGGCAGACCGCCTTGAACAACTCCTTGATGTCGAAGGAGACCATGTCCGCCTGCCGGAGCTCGATCCGGTCTGCAGCTCCCGACTGGATGGCCCGCCGTTCTTTCAGTCGATCGGCGAGGAGGTTGAGCACGTCGATGCTGATGTCTGTGGCGAGCACGTGGTGTCCCGCGGCTGCGATGGGCACAGTGGTGCGTCCTGAGCCGCACGCGAGCTCGAGGACTCGCAAACCGGCCAGTGCCGGATCGGGCAGGGTGTCGAGAAAGGCGAGGATCGAGGTGATCTCGGTGTTGTCCCGGCGTGCGAGCTCCCAGCGTCGGTGAGCGTCGTCGTCGGCGTAAAGGCTGGGCGTATGGTTCGCTGCTCGTTCGTGAAGCACGGGCTATCACCTCCGGAACTCTGTGGTGGTCATCAGTGGCTCCTTCCCGTTGGAGGAGCGGAGTTCTTTCGATCTCACCATTCAACGATGGTGAGCTCTCTTGGGCATCGGTCGATCGGATGGGTCGACCGGCGGACGCGCCGAGGGGGCTGTGGGGGAACCCTGGTCGGGTAGTACGCGAGTCCGATCCGTTCATCGCAACAGATCGAGCATGCTGTGGGGCCTCGAGGTCTTGAGGCCGCCTCGATAGATGATTCGTCGCCTCGCCCTTTGAGGTGTTCTCGAAGGCCAGGAACTCTCATGCCGATGGGTGGGGGTTTTCTCCGTCCATCGGGTACCCCACATGGGCGATCCGCGCCGTTCCTGGCCTGCCTAAGGTTTACGGGACAAACACGGAGCAGAAGAGGGCTGCCTTCGCCCGCACCTCCTCTTCTTCACGCGAGAAAGGAGCGCCTCATGATCGAGGCACGTGGATTAACGAAGCGCTACGGCGACAAGGTTGCTGTAGACAACATCTCTTTCACCGTCGAGCCGGGCACCGTTACCGGCTTCCTGGGCCCCAACGGCGCAGGCAAGTCCACCACCATGCGCATGATCATGGGCCTGGACAAGCCCACGACCGGCACCGTGACCGTGGCCGGCAAGAAGTACAAGGACCTCAACGCCCCGCTGTGCACCGTCGGCGCCCTGCTGGACGCCAAGGGCCTGCACGGATCGCAAACGGCCCGCACCCACCTGACGCAGCTGGCTGTGTCCAACGGCATCCCCGTCAACCGGGTTGACAAGGTCCTGGACATGACCGGACTCACCTCGGTGGCCAAGAAGCGGGTCAAGGGGTTCAGCCTCGGGATGGGGCAGCGTCTGGGCATCGCCGCCGCCCTCCTGGGAGACCCTGACATCCTCATCTTCGATGAGCCCGTCAACGGTCTGGACCCCGAAGGCGTCATCTGGGTTCGCCAGATCTGCCGCTCCCTGGCGGCCGAGGGACGCATCGTCTTCATCTCCTCCCACCTCATGGGCGAGATGGCCCAAACAGCCGATCGCCTCATCGTCATCGGCCGCGGCCGCATCCTCAGCACCGGTCCCGTGACCGACGTCATCGCCTCGGCCACCTGCGACACCGTGCGCGTCGCCTCCCCCCAGGCAACCGACCTCGCCGACCTCCTGGCCTCCCAGAGGATCGCCGTCGAGACCCCGGAGCGTGGCGTGCTCACCCTGACCGCCGCCCCTGCCGCTCGCATCGGCGAGCTCGCCGCCGCCCACGGCATCGTCCTGCATGAGCTGACCACCATCAAGGCCAGCCTCGAGGACGCCTACCTCGAGCTCACCGGCGGCAACACCGAGTACAACACCAGCATCCCCAGGGGCCAGGCTGACCAGCCGGTCACCCAGCAGCACGCGTTGCGTTGAGCCTGACCCCGCAGACCTCAAGGAGAACCCCATGACCGCGATCACCGCATCCGGCACGAAGCTACGTGCCCCCCGCATCAACGGCCACCAGACCTTCGGCCGCGCTCTGCGCTCCGAGTGGATCAAGATCCGCTCTCTGCGCTCCACCTGGGTTACCTCTGCCGTCGCCATGGGCGTCATGGTCCTCTTCGGGGCGGCCACCGCCATCGGCTACCACGACATCCCGGAGCAGGTCGATCAGGCCAAGTACCAGATCACGTCCGCCGCGCCCTTCGGCTATATCATCGTCGCCGTCCTCGGCGCACTCCAAGTCACCGGGGAGTACGCCTCCGGTCAGATCCGCTCCAGCCTCACTGCGACCCCCCACCGGGGTCGACTCCTCATGGCCAAGGCCGCGGTCGTCGCAGTCTTCGCCTTCTTCCTGGGACTACTGTCAACCATGGCGACGTGGGCCGTCACCGTCCCCTTCCTCAAGGATGACGCCGGGAGTATCACCGACAGCGAGTACCTGGGTTTCTTCTGGGGCTCCGGACTCGCCTTCGCCGCCATCGCGTTGATGGGTCTTGCCTACGGCTTCCTCCTGCGCTCCACGGCCGGCGCCATCACGACCGTCGTCGTGGTGCTCTTCGTCATCATGGTGCCGTTGCAGATGATGGCCTCGCAGTGGGAGTGGGCCAAAGAGCTCGCGGGTCTGCTCCCGACCTCCGCCGACGCCGCCATCACGGATCCCTTCGCCGTGGCGAACACCTGGGGCGTTGAGGATACGGCGACCTTCCTCTCCCAGGCGCAGACGGCTCTGATATTCCTCGCTTGGACTGTGCTTCCTCTGCCCATCGCGGCGGCAATCTTCCTCACGCGAGACGCCTAAGGGGCGCACGCCTCAGGAGGATACGCCTCAGGGGCGCGTAGGCCGGGGCGCCGACATCCTGCGGGGTGTTGGCGCCCCATCGCGTCTGCAGCCATACGCAGTGCTCGTTCGGGTGCTGAGGCGCAACGCTTTCGACCGAATCTTCACAAACGACCCGGAGCCGCGTTGTTTGTGAAGATTCGGTCGAAGTGTGTGGTGGGTGGATGGTGGTGTCGAGCTGCGGGAGATAGCCGAATCCGTCATTTCCCGAGTGGTGCTCGCGCCCGTTGAACGAATGGGTGACCAGATATCAATCGACCGGATAACCCGAATGGCGGATTACATGGCTGTCCGGAACCGGCAGTATTAAGTCATCGACAACGACACACCAACGAGATCAGTGAGGAAGGAGGCGAGCGCCATGACGATCACCGCCCCGGAGATGACGGAATCGGATCACGCGGATAACCCGACGATCACCGTCCGGTCCGTCGATCAACAAGATAACTCCATCATCCTGCCTCAGGCATTCGCCATCGCAGTACCGGACACGGCCGGGCGCCTCCTTCGGGAACTACGCCCTCATCGGCATCCTGCTCATCAACACGCTGCTGTCGGGCGTCATGGGCGCCGCCTCGACCGTCATGCAGGAGAGGATGGACGGCACCCTGCTCAGGTCGAGCTGTCTGCCCCACGGCACGACGGCGTACGCCATCAGCAAGGTCCTCAGCCACTTCCAGCTCGCCGTCACCGCATTCGCAGTGGCGCTCCCGCTCCTGTGGCTGGTCACGGGCCGCACGGCACTATCCCCCGTGAGCACCGCGGCTCTCCTCGTCGTCGCTCCTGCCGGGCTCCTCTCACTGCTCCCGCTGGCCGTCGTCGTCGGCGCGACGCTCAGGAGTCCGCGCCAGCTCAGCCTTGCCTCCATCAGCGTCATGCTCATCGGAGCAGCCTCGGGGGCGTTCCATCCGATCGCAGGATCGGGAGGGCTCACGCAGGCGGGTGCGATGACGCTGCCGACCTTCTGGGTGAGTGCGAGCCTGCGCAACGCCCTCCTGCCCGAGTCCTCCCACTCGGGTGATCCCAGCGACCTCACGGTGCTGGTCGGTGGCCTCATCGTTCCCCTCATCTGGCTGGTCATCGGGATTTCGCTGGCTCGCAGAGCCCTGCGCCGCGCCTCCAGGTGCTCCGGCGGTCGACGAGGCTCGGCCCGGCACAAGGCGTGCGAGGGCGGCCGGCGCGCACGCAGAACGAGCCCACAGAACCCACGAGCCGCCGGTGCTCGGGCGCGCCATCAAGCCGCCACGAGGCGCAGACGCCGATCCACGACGCAGACAAGACAGAGGAGCTTCCCCCGATGAGCGACATCGTCACCACCCATCAGCTCAGCAAGCGCTACGGCGACCGACAGGTCGTTCACGACGTGGACCTGCGGATTCCCGAGGGCGTCGTGTACGGGTTCCTGGGACCCAACGGCGCTGGCAAATCGACCACGATGAAGATGCTCCTGTCCCTCATCCGCCCGAGCAGCGGGAGCATCCGGATTCTCGGTGAGCCGATGACGCGCGAGAACCGTCACAGGCTCCTGGGCCGGATCGGCTCGCTCATCGAGTCCCCTCCGGGGTACGGCCACCTCACCGGCGCGGAGAACATGCGCATCGTTCAGCACCTCCTCGGTCTGAATGACGACGACGTGCGTGACGCCGTGCGGACCGTCCATCTTGAGAGGCACATCGATAAGAAGGTGCGCGCCTACTCCCTCGGCATGAAGCAGCGCCTCGGCATCGCCATGGCGCTGGTCCGCCGGCCCCGCCTGCTCATCCTCGACGAACCGACCAACGGCCTCGACCCCGCGGGGATCGAGGAGATACGAGACCTTCTCCAGCGGCTCGCCGAGCGCGGGACAACCGTCATGGTCTCCTCGCACCTGCTCGGTGAGATCGACAAGACGGCCACCGTGCTGGGCGTCCTGGCCCAGGGGCGACTGGTCTTCCAGGGGAACCGCTCGGAGATGCTCGACGTCACCGCGCCGGACATGCTGATCGACTGCGCGGCCCCATCGCGCGCCTGCGAATCCTCTCCTCCTCTCCCGATCCTCGAGCAGAGGTCAGACCGCGCTCTCATCAGGCTGCGCGGGATCACACGGGAGACAACTGCGCAGGCCATCTCCAGCCTGGTCGGCCGAGGCATCGACATCTACAGCGCCGTCCCGGAGGAGCAGACGCTGGAAAGCGCGTTCATGCGGATGACGCAAGGGGGTGGCATCCGGTGACAGCGGCAACCCGGACCTCGACCAGACCCCGCCCATTACGCGTCCTGCGTGCTGAGTACTCCAAGATGAGGAATCTGAGGATCCTCCCCTTCTGCTCTTCCTGCTCCTTGGTGCGGTAGGCATCGCAGTGCTCTTCGCCCCTCGGCGCCCGGCGTTTCGGTGGATCTTAAGTCTCCTGACGGGGATGGCTGGAAGGTGCTGCTCGGTGGTCTTCACGCCGGGGTGTGCCTCCTGGCTCCGCTCCTCATCGCGGTCATCGCCAGCAGGGTGACGGAGATCGAGCGTGCGGGCAATGGATGGCTTCTCTTTGCGGCGTCGGGAACAACGCCTGGGCAGCTGTGCCGTGCGAAGTTCCTCGCCCTCGGTGTGCCGCTGGCAGCCGTCTGCGTGCTGTGGGGACTGTGCGTGCCGATGTGGGGGGCACTGCTTGGCGTCCCCGCCCCAGTGCCCATCGGCAGGATCGTCGCGTACACCGCCTCGGTGTGCGTCATCAGTCTTGTCATTCTCGCGCTCCAGCTCCTCATCTCCTTGGCATCGGACAACCAGGCGCTGGCGTAGGAGCCGGAATGCTGGGGGTGCTCCTGAGCATGATCGGCGCTATGGCACCCACCTGGGCGCAATACCTCACCCCCTGGACCTATTTCTCCCTCGTTGCGCCCATGACGTTCGCGGGATCCGATCCCGTGTACCTGGACGCGCCCTTCCCCGGGGCGCTGGTGCTCGCCATCGCGGGCGCCGTCGCCTTCACCGTCATCACCACTCGTCTCGACCGCAAGGAGGTGTAGGACATGGGAGTCTTCATTGCGGAGCTGATCAAGATCCGGCGCTCAGCGGCGTGGATTCTCGCCGCACTCGTCCCTTCCGTCACTGCCGTGGCCAGCGCCATGGGAGCCTGGACCTCTGGCCGCTTCGAGGATGGCTGGAACACCCTGTGGATCCGATCGATCGGCCTCTACGGGATGCTGATGCTCGGCGTCGGACTATCCGTCCTGGCCTCCCTCGTCTGGCGCGCCGAGCACACCGGGAACAACTGGAACGCCATGGCCGCCCAACCGGTGGCCGCCTGGAGGCTGGCCTCCGCCAAGGTCCTCGCGCTCGCCCTCCTCGCGACCTTCATGCAGGCAGTCCTCCTCCTGACCGTGCTCTTCCTGGGAAAGGTGGTGTTCCACCCTGCCCGCTTGGCTCCCGGCTCGCTACTACGCCGTCAGCGTCCTCGTGGTCGTGGCCAGCGTGCCCGTCTGCGCGGCACAGTCCGCTCTGTCAGCAAGGTCCCGCTCGTTCGTTCTTCCCGTCGTGATCGGGTTCGTGCTCACGTGCGTCGGTGCCGTTCTTCTCGCCATCAAGGTCAGGGCGGCCCTGATCTACGCCTACCGCCTCCTGGCTCATACCACTCAGGCTCGGATCAGGCTCTGGGGCGGACGCGTCGGCGCTCACGATCCAGTCGGCCACCCTCACCGTCGTTCTGTCCGTCGCGCTGACCGCGCTCTGCGTTCTTGCCACAGCGCGCTACTTCAATCGGACGGACACGCACGCCTGAGTCCCTCCCACCCGTCACTGACCGCCCATCGCCACCACCAGGGCATCGGCAGCAAAGCCGGCTCGCATACAGAAAGGTGTCCTCACATGAGCCAGATGCTCCCCACCACCCGCCACTCGATCAGCCTGGTCCAGCGCACGAACATCGCCGTGCTGGTCGGCCTGTCCCGCCTCCTGCGCCATCTCAAGCCCCCACCGTCTCCAGCGCCTCATGTCCTTTGTCGTGCGGGGCGCGCAGCCCGCCGACTACAGCATCGCCCGCGACGCCAGGGACGACATCCTCTCCGCCAGCGCCGTGTGCCGCGGGGACAGGGCGTGCCTCATCAGGTCGGTGGCCGCGATGCTCCTGTGCAGGCAGCGCGGCTACGCGCCGACGTGGTGCGTCGGCGTCGTCGCCACGCCCCCCTTCGCCGCCCACGCCTGGATCGAGGCCGACGATCGCATCGTCGATGAGCCTATCGACGCGTCGTACCTGCGGACTTTCTACCGCGTGGGCGCCTCCGCCCGGGCGTGACCGGCCCGCATCGACGGCACCTTCATGACAGGGCCCTGTCCGTGCACGCGCGCTACAGGTCTCCGACCTTCTGGAGGCGCTGGAGGCTGAGCCAGCCCACCGGGATCGGGATCCAGAAGGTCACCAGGCGGTAGACGATCGCCGTGGACAGCGCCACCCCGTAGGGGACGCCGGCGGCGACGAGCCCGGCGGTCAGGGCGAGCTCGACCGGCCCGATACCGCCGGGGGAGGGCACGATCGAGCCCACCGTGTTGGAGGCCAGGTAGGTGATGGCCAGGACCGCGAAGGGCACCGTGTAGCCGAAGGCCCACAGGCTCGCGCTGAAGGACAGGATGTAGGACAGGCTCAGCGTGAGTGCGCCGCCCACCCCCAGGGCCAGTCGCATCGGGTTGGACATGACCCACACGAGCCGTGGCCACACCTGGCGGTAGGTGGGCTCGATCTTGGCCCACACCCAGGTGCGCGCCTTGGGGATGGTCAGGACCGCCGCCGCCACCACGACGACGGCGCCCGCGGCGACCAGCACCCAGCCCGAGGGCAGGGTCAGTCCCGTGGACTGGCCGGTCATCGCCGCCAGCACCACGAGCAGCACCACGGTGACGATGAACTGGACCACCTGGACCAGGGCCACCGTGGCCACGCCGACCGCGGTGGGCACTCCCTTGCGGTTGAGGAAGCGCAGGTTGATGGCCGCCCCGCCCACACCGGCCGGGGCCACGAGTGAGACGACGGCGCTGGCCAGGTGCACCTCGGTGGAGCGCCACAGGGAGAGCCGCTCGGGGCTGAAGGCCACCAGCGTGAGCCCGGCGCCCACGTAGGTCGCCACGGAGAAGACCAGGGCCGCCAGCATCCACCAGACATTGGCCTGCGAGACGGCGGTGGAGACCTGCTGGAAGTCCATCCCGGCCATGAGCGTCCACACCGCGACCAGCCCGACCACGACCATGAGGACAACGCGCGTGGAGAAGCGGTTGAGGCGGGCCGGCTCGGCGTCGGCCGTGGGGGTCAGTGCCACGAGGGCGTCGCGCAGGTCCTGGAGCACCTGCCGGCTGGCGCCGCGCCGTCCCATGACCTCGCGGGTCTGGCGCGGCAGCACCACCCGCTGGAGCATGGGGGCGATCGAGGCCAGCCTGGGCGGTGGTCAGTGAGCGGGAGGCGGCGTCGATGGCCCGCTCGGCTCCGACCGCCAGCGCCGTCAGTGCCAGGGCCTGAGCCAGGTCCACGCGGCGGGAGAGCTCGGAGGAGATCGTCTCGCCCGAGGCCCAGTCCAGGAGCCACAGCCTCCCGGACTCGTCGACGACGACGCTCGAGGCGTCGATGCTCCCGTGCGCCAGCCCCGCGGCGTGAGCGCGCTGGAGCCGGCTCCACGCCTGGTCCAGGACGTCGTCGTCGACCTCGGCCCCCAGGTCGCTGATGGAGCGGGCGCCGACGACGTGGTCGGTCACCAGCAGCACAGACTCGGCGGCCTCGGCCATCCCCAGCAGGCCGGGGGTGCGCACCTGGGCGCGGCGGGCCTCCATCGTCGCGAGGGCGGCGTGCTCGGCGGCCGGGCGCAGGGACAGGTCGCGGGTGGGGACAGGCCCTTGACGCGGATCTGGTCCCAGATGTTGGAGAGGAACCCGGCCACCTGCCGGTCGGCGTCGAGGAGGGTGACGTTGCGGCGCTCACCTGCCGAGTCCCAGACGGCGTACATGCGGTGGACTGAGGCCCGCTCCTGGGACAGGGCCTCGCTGGAGGCCTCGGCCAGGACCGCGGCCAGGTCGACGTCGGTGGCCGGCTTGATCGTGTTCGCCTCCGCCGAGGTCTGCGTGCTCCCGGTCCCGGCCGTGTCCACTGGCGCCGAGTCGAGAGGGGAGGCGGCCTGTCCGCTCGATGGGGTGGCGGTCGCGTCGGTGACCTGCTCGTCAGCGGAGGCCTCGTCGGTGGCGGGCTCGAGGCCCGCGGGCTCCTGTGGCGGTGGGTTCAGCGGGTTCTCGCGCACCTGCTCACGGACCTGCTCGGTGTAGCCCAGGGGGGCGTCGGTGGTGACGACCCAGGCGCGCGCCTCGGGGGCGCGGTCCATACGGACCACGCGTACGGCGTCGATCCCGGCCCGGCGCAGGGCGCGCACCAGCGTGACCCCGTGGGCGCGGCGATCCTCGACCCCGAAGACGTAACGGACCAGCAGGCCGACGACGCGGCCCAGCAGCAGGGACAGCACCGCGCCCGGCAGGGTCAGGGCGCCGCGCAGGACCGCCATGCCCAGGACCGCCCACAGGGCGCCCCAGCCCGAGCGCATCACGGTGGAGCCCTGTTGCGGTCGCCGGCGGCCGTGAGCAGGCCGGCCATGGAGGCGAAGACGGTGGAGACGCCCAGCCTGGGCGGTGCCCGAGGCGGTGACCGTCAGCCCCATGACCAGGGCGGTGGGGCCCCAGACCACGAGGCCGGTCATCGCGGCGACGGCGACCAGGTGACCGGCGATCCCCGACAGGACGGCTTTGGCCCAAGGAGCGCCAGGAGCGGCGCAGGACCCGGTCCAGCAGAACGGCCAGCGGCACGATGAAGGTGACCAGGCCCTCAATGGTCTGCAGGGGAAGACGAGGATGCGGCGCAGCACCACCGCCAGGGCGTTCTGGACGTCCTGGGTGACGCCGGTCGTGGTCTCGCGGGCGTAGATCGCCAGGACGAGGACGGCGAAGATGCCCAGGAGCGTCAGGGTTAGGGTCGAGCAGATCCTCCGTGCGGCGCAGGCGGTGCGCGGTGGTGTCCACCAGGAGCGTCGTCGAGCGGGGGGCGGCGGGACCGGAGGCCGGGGCGGGCTCGGCCACCGGGGGCGACCCCGATGACGGGGATGCCGACGGGCGAGGTGGAGGTCGACTCCGCTGAGGGTGCAGGGGATATGGAGGTGCGGAGGCGGCCGAGGGGACGGGGGACGCGAGTTCCTGCCGGGCGACGGCGGTGGCGGGCTCGCCGGGAGGATCGGTGTGCATCGAGGCGTGGTCGAGGTCGCCCGGCCGGCGGGGGCGAGCCTGGTGCCGCATCTGTCATCGACGCCGATTCTAGGGGGAGAGCCTGGGCGGACCCTCCTACGCCGGAAGGAGCCGCGCGGCGGCGTTGGGCTGTTCAAAGTAGTTTGCAACGCAAATTAAAGGGCGCTATCCTGGAGGTGGTTTGAAACGCAAACCCATGTTGACGAGGAGGTTCACCATGAGTGCGGCCACTGAGGATCAGAGGATCCCGGCGGGGCCCGATGAGGCCCTCGCCGTCGTCGAGGCCCAGCGGAGCGCCTATCTCAAGCGGCACAGGGTCAAGGCGACTCCGGTTCTGGTCGCCTGGGGGCTGGCCTGGCTGCTCGGCTATGCCGCCCTGGCCCTCTCCCGCAGGGCGGACTACAGCCTGCCGCTGGTGCCCTACCTGTTCTTCTGCGGCTGCCTCGCGGCGGCCCTGCTGTTCACCTTCGCCTATATCGTCCCCAAGGTGCGCGGCATCCGCGGTCGGAGCAGCCGAGAGGGCACCTACTACAGTCTCGCCTGGTTCCTCGGGATGCCGCTGAGCGCCCTCATCCTCAGCCGGGTCAATGCCTTCCTGGCCGACCTCAACACCAGCCAGGCCAACGAGGTCGCCGGCGTGGTGTCCAACGCCGTGCCCTGTCTCGTCGTCGGCGTCATCTTCCTCATGAGCGCCGCACTGTGGAATGAGGCGGTCATGGGAGTCCTGGGCGGCTGGATCCTCCTGGTCACCCTGGTGGTCACGATTGTCGGGATGCCCTGGGCCTGGTGGATCATGTCCGTGGCCGGTGGGGGCGGCATGCTGGTGGCCGCTGTCGTCGCTGCTGCCGCAGAATCGAAGCGAGGTGCGTGACGTGACCGGAGGGGTCAGGGTGCAGCGGCCCGAGAGGCCGGAGAGCGCCGGCCGGGCAGAGAGGTCGGCTGAGTCGGCCGGCGCCGGAGCCGAAGTCCTCGCTGCCGCGACGGTCTCCGCCGTCGACATCGACCCCGTCATTCACGCCCAGGCCCGGCTGCGGATCATGGCGACCCTGGCCGCCGTGCCCGTTGGTGACGAGCTGCACTTCCCGCGGCTGCGCGAGCTGCTGGACATGACGGCCGGCAACCCTGTCCACGCACCTGTCCAAGCCTGGAGGGGCGGGCTACGTGCAGCAGAACAAGACCTATTCCGGGCGCAGTCCCGCCACCTACCTGGCACTGACTCCCGAGGGGCGGGTGGCCTTCGAGCGGTACGTGCGCAACCTGCGTGCTCTGCTCGACGCCTGAGGCTGAGTGGCTGGAGCTCGTGCGAGGGGGCCGGTGATCATTCGGCCGACGTCGTATTTCCCCGTTGCCGGCTGAGGTGGGTGGTTCGGCGGCTGACCGTGATGCTGGAGGTCTCGATGGGTGCTTTTTGGGACGGGGTGGTGAGGGGCCGGTTGATTCGCGGACTGTGTGCGTTCCCTGGCGAGACCTGCTTCCACCTCATTCAATGAGGCGTACATCAGTTCCCCGGACCCGTTCCAGGCCGCGCCGTTGAGCGAGTTCACCACGAAGTTCAGGATGATCGCGGTAGAACACCAAGAGCCTGTGTAGCTGTTCGCAGCCGAGAGGTATGCCACCCTATTGAGACGTAGATCTTCTCGCTACTCGTTGCCAGGGGTGACATGAGGGATTCCTCTTATTGTTCCGTATGTCTGGAACGTAGGCGATGAGTCCCAGGAGGCGAATGTGCGGCGAAGCCCTGCTGTCCGCAGATGAATGCCGTGAGGAGATGCCTCGAAGACGGGAGATCCGGGACGATACAGGGGAGTGGATGTCCATGCGAATGCACAAAAGGCGCTCGTCAGGAGCGAGAGCCAGAAAGCCTTGGTGTCACCTGGTTCATTGAGGCCAGAGAGTACTGCAAGACACAGAGAAAGCAGTGATGACAGAGTCATCATTGAGGTCACGAGAATCTCGCCGGTCTCGCACAGCCAAGGCGGGGCGAATGCGATGCGAGTTCCGTTGTGGCGCCAATGGCGTTCTGCGTGGTGTATTTGAGCGTAGATGATGTATCTGTGGAACCCGTATGCGATGCTGGAGCAGCCCATGAGCAGCATCCACGCCATGAAAGCAGTGGATGAGTGATAGGTGAAGGACAGGAGTACCAGGCCGACCCCGGCTATCAGCATGATGAATGCTTCCAGGCCCCTCAACTGGTCTGCGCGTCCATAATTCTGCGCTGCGGGCTCGCCTCCGCCCATAGGTGAGAGCTTCTGAAACACAGTCATACAAACACGCTTCCTCTTGAGATGAGGCTATGACCTCTCAGGTGCCAGTATATAATGGTAGGACATGGGCATGGTCTCTACATCCAGTTTGTGTGTCGTCCCACGTACCCGGAAGCAAAATGCCAGGCATCCGACGCCGCATCCTTAACCGAGTCCGTAGCATCCTGTGCCCAGTTCGTCGCGCTGTCCACTGCTTTCGAAGCCCCATGTTTCGCTTCTTCCCAAGGGTGATTGATCTGCTCGCGATATTTCATTGGAACCATCTGGTTGTAGGCCCATCCAGCACCTACAGCCGCGACAGTGCCTACGGTGATCACTGTCGCGGCAGCGGCTTCCTCTGGAAGCAGGGCAACTGCACCGATACCTGCGACGGTCGATATCGCCACTTCTGCGGCAGGAGTTCCCATACATTCAAATCGGCTATTGGCCCCACCTGTGGCGACAGCCTTTCCAACAAACTTCCTTACTCCATCTCCTGCAGATTCGATGTCTTCTGCGACTCGCTCCATCATTGAAAGCCTTTGACCTTTTCAAGGCCCTGTCGATCTCTTTTTGGCTGGTGGTTTACTGTGGGTTGCAGCAGAAGTGGCGGCGCCCCGGTTGCCAGCAAGTTTGGCGGCTGTGGTGCGAAGATCTGAGGCGATCTTGTGATATACATTCTCGTAAGCGCCACCGTCTGCCACCGCGGTGCCTAAAGTGTTCTCGGTAAAGGTTTTGATGACGTTCCCATGGAGGCTTTAATCGCGAGCTTTCCCTTAGCGGCAACGAGATTGTTTACGATCCAGTCGTTCAGGCTCCTGGAAAGTGGCTTGAACCCTCCCTTGAATCTTCTTGAAGTCCCGCAATTTCCTGACGTACTCATCGTATGCGGCATCCTTCATATTCCAGTCGCTCTGTGCTTCCCATGTTCCTCGCCAAGGGAAAGTCGCCAGGTTTCTCGACTTCGGAAGGGCGTTTTTATGATATTTCCTTCGACTTTTTAGGGCCGTCGTTTCTACTTTGTTTTCGAGATGCTCGTTCATGTCGTCTTTGCGCCACTTGAGTCTGCTTCGCGAAGTATGCGCATGACGTCCGAGCGCCCTTGCTCGTTGGTGAGACGTCGTGGCTGGCGTCCCTAAGAGGGCGCTATAGGAGGCGATGGCCTAGCGACCTCTCCTCCGGTGGCGTCGCTAACAAAGATCTTATTATGTAGTTCACTGGCTGTGTTTGCGTCATCTCGCAGCCTCCCCATCCACTCTGCTGCACTTTTGACGGACCCCGAGTTTCCGGGGATTGTGACGTCGATATCTCCATCAGCGCTCATTGCATCTCCTCTGCCATGCTTCGAAAGGTTTGAGCGACACTCTCGTCTACGCCCTTCACTTTATCTATCGCCGCGCCCAGCTTGTCGCCGCCCAATCCTGATGCGATGGCTATGTCGCCCGCTTCTTCGGCAATCGTGGTAAGCATCGCAACGATATAGTCATTGGCTTCCCTCCGTCAACGTCGCTGGGAAAGTCATTCTTATTTTTCTTCCAAGTCGTTTTTCGGCGTCGTAGAATTTTTCTTCAGGTCCTCCGCCTCGTCGTAGTCCATTTTAGTTTCATTAGCCATTACTATCTCCTTTCCTCTTGGCGCCAGAGGCTCTTGGGGTATGCGCTGGTCCAGCATGATGACGTCGAAGGCTGTTTCTCAGCGAGGTCTTTGAGGGTTCTCCGTGAGGAACAGCGCCCAGGGTTGGTTGGGTCCCATGCACTTCACCAGGCGGTCGACGGCGGTGTATGCCAGCAGGGCCATTCGACCGTCTCTCAAGCGCCGCAGTCTCGATCTCCGTGCCCTGCGCGTTGGGCACTCCAGTGGCGGGCAGGTACAGTGCGGGAGGCACGAAGGGGTGGTCGGGGTCGGGGCCGAGGGAGTCCTCGTCACCCAGGGGCGGAGCAGTCTCAGTCTGCTCTGGAGGGGTCAGCAGCATGAAGTCGCGAGCGGATCTCATGTCTCGACGCTATCGAGACACCGCGTCTCTCGCAGCAATTTTTACCGACTAGATGGTGATGCCGGTCACTGTGTTGGCGCAACCGATGCTGTGGTTGCCAGCCTTGTCGGGCTTGCGTGTGCGTCAGGCGGCTGGGTCTGTGGTGCCTGCTTGCCGGCGTCGTCGCCATTGAGGGCGAGGCTGCGTCGCCTGCCGGTTCACCTCCCGGAACTCCCGGCACCACCGTCGTGTCCGGCCGAGAGGCCTTCGTCTGATCAGTGCGCAACCGGCGTGCTCTGCTTGACGCCTGAGGCTGAGTGGCTGGAGGCTCGTGCGAGGGGCCGGTGATCATTCGGCCGACGTCGTATTTCCCCCGTTGCCGGGCTGAGGGTGGGTGGTTCGGCGGCTGACCGTGATGCTGGAGGTCTCGATGGGTGCTGTTGGGACGGGGTGGTGAGGGGGCCGGTTGATTCGCGGACTGTGTGCGTTCCCTGGCGAGACCTGCTTCCACCTCATTCAATGAGGCGTACATCAGTTCCCGGACCCGTTCCAGGCCGCGCCGTTGAGCGAGTTCACCACGAAGTTCAGGATGATCGCGGTAGAACACCAAGAGCATGTGTACTGTTCGCAGCCGAGAGGTATGCCACCCTATTGAGACGTAGATCTTCTCGCTACAGAACGTCGAAGTTCACTGGTTATGAAGGTCCTTGGCTATGTCGGAGACTGGAAAATCCATCAGGCTTCGTACGTGTACAAGGCCTTGTGGTGTACCGATGCTTCGACGTGCATCAGTGTAACCTGAGTAGAACTCGAGAACTCTTTGAAGCTGCACGTACCCCAGGGGGAGTGTGAACATCGGAAAATAGTAAAAAGAGTTGGTTCTGGTCTCTATGAGAGCAACGGGCGTGCCGTTATGTATCACACAGCCCAAAACTCTCGGCAGTGCTGCCCAAGGGATCGTGGTTCGATAGCGCCCAGCGGGCCATAGGTGAACTCCGACCGAGTCGATAATGATTTCAGGCTTCGTCCATCGCCCAAACGGAAATGAAACCAGGCCTGTCGCCGATAATATCAGCAAGGCCCCGGCCATGATTGTGATCTTCATTTGTGTCCGGTCCGAGTAAGGTGTTCCACCAAAAAACGTCAACCAGGTCGCGGTGACTGTAGTAAGTACTAGAATGATTATCGTCAGGATGCTCCACAAGTTGAAGAACCAGCATGGACCGAACTCAATGCGGTCTGGTCCAGCATTCCATTTTTTGTAGGAGTGCTGAGCGAACTTGAACTGCATATTTCGATTGATGGCATGGGAAGTGAGGAACAAGCCGACCCCTAGGTATAGAATCTCCATAGGGGCGGAGGTGAGGTTGATAAAAAGAGCGGCGGCGCCGAAGCATATCACGGCTGCGAGGCCAAAGAAGTAGGATTCATGCAGGCGGCTTAAGTCGATACGTTCGCATGAGTGAATCTTATTCACGTACACCCTTTTCTGCTGAGAGAGTCTTCTTCGGTGGATTCAGTTGATGGCGGGCTTCCGGCTGCGATGAACTTTTCTTCTCACTCAATCCCAGTGGTCGTGACAACGCTACCCGGTGATGTTCCATCATCAAGCTCGTGTGCGGCAGTTGTAACGTTGGTGGTGGTTCTGTTGGATGCTATCAGTGCATCGCCATTCTGGGTTTGTATGCATGTTGTGTTGGCTGCATGAGTTGTGTCTGTCTGCTGACGCCATCGGCGCTGGAGGTCTGAGGTCGTAGTGCCTTCCGCTTCGCCTCTCGGAACTCCGGCACCACCGTCGTGTCCGGCCGAGAGGTCTTCGGGCGATCGGTGTGGAACCTGCGTGCCCTGCTCGACGCCTGGCTCCCGAAGGTGGGGACGCGATGGGGGTATTAACCGAGCGGTTGGCGTATGGTGTGAAGCAAGTCTCATAGGTGGGCGCCGATGGAGGCGCCACCGTGAGGCCCCGTCGCAAGGGTCGACCGGTGTCCGTCGGTCGACCGGACTCCGGGGCGGCAGGTCCGCCCCGCCACTGCCGTCATCGTCGACTCACCAAGGACACGCCATGTCATTCAGCGCACAGACCTCGCCCGCTGACTCGCCATCCCACTTCCAGTACAGCCGCGTCTGCTCCCACCGGTTCAGCCGACGGACCCTGCTCAAGGGTGTGGGTGGGCTCGCCGCCGCCTCCGTCATTGGGGGCGGCGCCGTCGTCGCCGGATCGGCCCCGGCCCAGGCAGCCGTCACGGTGGCCGAGCACGAGGACCACGGTCGCATGCAGTACTACAAGCTGGCCACGTCGTCGGTTGGCTGGCTGCCGCGCGTCAACGTGCTGCTGCCCGACGGCTACGACGCCTCGCACCGCTACCCGGTGCTCTTCCTGCTGCACGGCGGAGGCGAGAACTACTCGACCTTCGACACGAAGTACGACATCCGCAACCACACCGCAGGACGCGACCTCATCGTCGTCATGCCCGACGGCGGGGCGGCCGGCTGGTACTGCGACCCCGAGTCCTCCAACGTGGGGCCGCGCAACTGGGAGACCTTCCACATCAAGGAGCTCATCCCCTGGGTCGATGCCACCTTCGCCACCACCGGGCAGGCTTCCCGCCGCGCGATCTCCGGCTTCTCGATGGGCGGCTTCGGAGCCCTGAAGTACGCCGCGAAGTACCCCGAGCTCTTCGCGTCGGTCTCCAGCCACTCGGGGCCGGCCGACCTGCGCATCCAGGATGGGGCGGTGGTCCACTGGGCGAACTTCACCGCCGGCGCCACCGACCTCAAGGGCGGCACCATCTACGGGATCCCGTGGGACCAAGCGCGGGTGAGCGCCGACAACCCGGTCGAACACGTGGAGAGCTACCGCGGCAAGCGCGTCTTCCTGGTCTCCGGCACCGAGAGCGATCGCTACGAGAGCGTTGTCTTACCCAGCCAGCAGAGCTCGGGAAGGCGCTCGACGGCGCCGGCATCGGCTACGAGCGCTACGAGGGACACCAGCGCCCACGTCGTGCGCTGGGGGCCGCATTCAGCAGGACATCGACTCCCTGCTTAACCACTTCGCCACGGCTGGGTGAACGCCGGCGGCCGCACGTGCGCCGCTTCGGGGGAACGCCGCCAGCGACTGCGTTTTTTTCGTCGGGGACGCACTCTCCCGCAGATGACTGAGATCTGTCCCCAGGCACCTGCGGGAGAACGCAGTTCTGGATGGAAAGGCACGTTCTCGACGACGCCGGGCGGGGGCGCAGTGCCGATCTGCTAGCGCACGCCGTCGGTTCGGCGGGCGACAAGGACCAACAGACCCCCACGGCAGCGCCGACACCAACAATGGAGAGCAGGAGAGGGCATGCTCGCCGCATCCAGTTCCCCGGCCGTCAAGGCGGTCGATCCCAGAGACAGTGTCATGCTGACAAGCCCTTGGGGGATGGCGTAGGCCAGAGGGTTCTGTGCCGCTCCCAGGCCGAATCCGAGGACGCAGCCGACGAATCCCAGTGCCACTGGCGCGGCGAAGGACCGCATGAGCATGCTCAGCAGTGACTGCAGGGCGATGAGCGGGATGATGCTGACCACTGCCAGAAGATTGGAGGCGATGACGGTGCTGGGCATTGCGAGACCGAGACCCATCACGAAGGCCCCCGAGATCCAGGCCAGCACGATGAGCGCCACCTGCATGGTCAGCACCGGAAGCACAATGACCAGGGTCTTGGCCAGGACGACGGATACCGGGGAGTGCGGGGAGGTCCGCATGGCGTTCCAGCTCGTGCCCCGGTGCTCCATCCGCCATGCGGAGGAGGCCAGCAGGGCCACCCCCAACGAGCAGAAGAACATCGAGTAGAACAAGGATATCTGGGATGTCAGACTCCCCCACTCCGCGGAGAAGACCCCTGGTTTCGGTAGAAGTTGAAGGTGCCGGTGATGACTGCGAGCAGCGGCAGCAGAACAGCCACCACCCACACCGAGGGCGCTTGAGGGCGATGACCTCGGCGGCCAGCAGGGACGGGAAGCCGGTGTTGCCCGCGCGGCGGGTCGTGACGGGAATGAGTGCAGAAGTGCTCACGGGACTACCTCTCGATCTTGTCGAGCCGGTGGGTGACAACGGTGAAGAGGAGAACCGTCAGGATGAGGAAGCCGGCGATCCACCCCGCCGGGACGTCAATGTAGGTGACGTCCGGCTGAGAGTGCGCGGTGGCGCTCATGGCGGCAGGGAGTGATGAGGGCGTAGTACCCCATGGGGTCCATTGGACTATCTCAGGTGGTACGAGCAGGGTGAAGATTCCGATGAAGCCGCTGAGCAGCCCGGTGCTCATGACGATCATCTGGTTCTCCACCACGGCTGCCAGCCACAGGAAGTAGGCGCACATGGCCAAGTCCACGCAGATGAGGAGAGTCGTGTACGTGGCCCAGGGGCCGACGTCGAGCGCCACCGACAGTCCTCTGAAACGGGCGAGCGTGATGATGCCCAGACTCTGACCCGTCACAGCTGGGACGATGAGGGAGTGACAGGGCGACGAGCTGGCCCGGCACAGGGTTCCCCGGCGTCAGGCCGGAGGCGGCGGCCAGGTTCCAGCCGGAGCCGGTGTGTTCGATATCCGTCTGCCGGCTGGCGAGCACGGAGACGAGGATCGGCCCGATCATCGCGTTGAAGAAGCCCGTGGTCAGTAACAGCCTTGCCCACGGCATCGCATGCGGGTCATGGGAGCTCTCCGTGAACGACGCGCTGAAGAGGCTCATGCTGCACAAAGCCACCGATGTGCCGACGATCAGTGCCGTGATCACAGGCGTGCGCAGTCGGCGCATCTTGAGGAGCTCGACACCCACAGCCGTCAGGAAGCCGGGTGCGGATGACTGCCGGGAACCGGTCGAGCCATGATCCGATGTCGGAGCAACGACGGCGGGGACGGAGGAGAATGCGGCGCTGGTCGTCACAGCACACCTCCGCGACCGGTGAGGTCCATGAAGACGTCCTCGAGGCTCTGGGCCTCGCGCCGTACCTCGTACAGCTCGACGCCGGCGCTCACCAGCCGGTTGATGAGCTCGGCGACCGCCTCCTTCGACATTCCCGGGATGCGCACGCCCTGTGGCGTCAGCGTCGGGCCGGTGGCAGAACCGGCGACGGGAACAGCGGTCGGGTTGGGCGAGGCGGAGGCATCGGGGGCGCCGGCCGCCGTCGCCGCCGCGAGTGCCTGCGCCGGTACGAGCCCGGCGAGGACCTGAGGGCTCAGGACGGCCTGCGGCGTCGGGGTGGCGACGAGCACGTCCGGCACCGAGCGCTCCATGAGCTCGGCGCGCGTGCCCTGGAAGACCAGGCGCCCGCCCGACAGGATGCCGAGCGTGGACGCCATGCGGTCGATTTCGTCGAGCAGGGTGGCTGGAGACCATGACGGTGACGCCCTCGCCGGAGAGACTCGACCAGCAGCCGGCGCACCTCCTCGATACCGGCCGGGTCCAGGCCGTTGGTGGGCTCATCGAGGATGAGCAGGCTCGGGCTGGCGGGCCAGCGCCAGAGCGATCCCGAGGCGCTGCTTCATGCCCAGTGAGTAGGTGCGCACCAGGCGGTCGCTTGTGCTCGGTCAGGCGCACCAGGGCAAGGGCGCGGCTGATCTGCTGGTCGCTCAGTGCCTGCATCTTCGCCGCGATCCGCATGTTCTCCGCGCCCGTGAGGGTGGCTGTAGCCGGGCGGGTTCTCGATCATCGAGCCGGTGCGCGACATGATCTCGGCTCGCGTGGTCGGGCTGAAGGGCCTCCCCAGCACGCTGATCTGCCCGCGCGTGGGCGCCAGGAGTCCCAGCAGCATCTTCATCGTCGTCGACTTGCCCGAGCCGTTGGGGCCCAGGAAGCCGTAGACGGCCCGCGGGGCACCACGAGGTTGAGCCCCTCGACGACGGTGCGCCTGCCGAAGGTCTTGGTGAGGTCGTGGGTCAGGACGACGGCGTCGGAGGCAGGCGCTCCCGGGGCCGGCCCGCCGGCCTGCGGGAGGGGAGCCGGAGAGGAGGTCCGGACTGGCTGAGCCGGCGTGCTGGAGGCGGCCGCCTGCGCCTGGAGAGGTGCTGAAGGCGCTGGTGGGATGCGATGCGAGGTCGTCATGGGAACAAGGATGCTCGCGTCGGACCTGGTGAGCATCAGCCCGTGGTCTGCTCCGGGAATCGGTGGGATGGCGCGACTCATGCCCGGGTATGAAATCCTGGCGGCGGCCTCGGAGGCGTGCGGTCGCGACGGTACGGTTCAGGCATGAGAAAGCGGCTGGGGCGTGAGGCGGCGCGGGCCGACTCGGTGGACCCCGCCCCGACCGGGCCGGCGGCGCCGGTGGGATCGACCCCGGTTGCCTGGCGCGACCCGCGCTCGGTCCCGTGGACGAGCGCGGTCGACGTCGTCATCGCTCTGGCCTTCTTCTTCCTGTTGTGCCTTGGCCGGCCCGACTCGGCGTTCTGGCTCGTCGAGGAGGCGGGGCCGGTGCTCCACGCCTGCTGGTGGGGGCCTGCGCCCTGGCTCTGGCCGTCCGGCGCCGCTGCCCGCTGCTCTTCGTTGTGGTGGCCGGCATCTGCCTGAGCGCGCACCTGGTGCTGTTCACGGGGTTCTCCGTCTTCTTCGTCGTGACCGGCCTGATCGCGGTGGAGACGACGCAGTCCCGTCTGGAGGCGCCATGGCGGTGGGTGGCGCTCGTCCTCGAGATCGTGGGCGTGGAGCTGGCGACGGCGCGCGTGTTCCACCTCATCGGCGGCTACGTCCACGCAGGTGAGGCACGGTCCGTGGTCGTCGTCAATATCTGGCTGGTGACGATCGTGGCGGCCTTCGTCGGCGCTGCGCGGCGCCGTAGCCGTGACCGCTACAACCGGGCCCTCGAGCGGGCCTCGGTGCTCGAGGCGCAGCAGGCCACCGAGCGGCGCCTCGCGGTCATCGAGACCCAGCAGCGCATCGCCCGTGACGTCCATGACCTGCTCGGCCATAGTCTCACCGTCATCGCCATGCAGGCCGAGGGAGCCCGGGCCATCCTGGCCACCGATCCGGCGGCCGCCGACGAGGCCCTGGCCGTCATCGGAGAGACCTCCCGTCGCTCCGTCGACGAGGTGCATGCCCTGGTCGACATGCTGCGTTCCGATGCCGGTGCCGCCGGTGTGGGCGGTTCCGGGGCTGGAGGCCGTCCCGCCGGTGGTGCCGGCGGTGGGGCTTCCGGCACTGTTGAGGCCGGAGCCGAGGCTGGCACCGGAACCGGAGAGGCGACGTCGGGACAGCACGTGGAGCTTCTGAGCGAACCTGTGCGTCAGGCGCAGCGGGCGGGACTGCCCGTCACCCTGGAGGCCGACCCGGCCGGCCGGGTTCCCCCGGCGGTGGCGCAGGTCCTTCACCGGGTGGTCCAGGAGTCGCTGACCAACGTGCTGCGCCACGCTCCCGGTGCGGCCACGAGGTCTCGCTGCGCACCGGGGCGGGGCGTGTCATCCTCGTCGTCGAGAACGCCTCGGTCCCGGAGTCGCTGGCAGGAGATGCGGACCCGATGCCGAGGACCGTCGACCCGCATCGTGAGGACAGGGGTGAACAGGTGGACGCCGTGCCAGGGCAGACGCCACACGCCTCGGCCGCGACGTCTCGTCCCGCGGTGAGCGTCTCCGAAGGTCTGAGGCACGGCGGCTTCGGCCTCATCGGCATGCGTGACCGGGTTGCCCAGGTCGGAGGCACCTTCACCGCCGGTCCCACGGCTGAGGGCGGATGGAGGGTGACGACAGAGACCCCCTGTGTTCCACAGTGAGAGCCACCTCTGCTCATATGGCGAACATCGCAGGGGGCGTCGGTACCTCGTCAGCACAAAAACCGCACCAGCCGAACCCGAAGGGCGGATACTTCCGGTGAGTTACCGTCAAGAAGGGAGGCACCTGTGATCCGCCTGGGTCTGGCCGATGATGAGCCGCTGTTCACCATGGGGCTGGCCATGCTGCTGGGGGCGCAGCCGGATATGGAGGTCGTCTGGCGCGCCGTCGACGGCAACGACGCCCTCAGGTGCAACGCCGCCGACCCCGTCGACGTGCTCCTCCTCGATGTGCAGATGCCCGGGCTGGACGGGCTGTCCGCGACCCGGGAACTCATGGCCCGTGGCGTCACCGGACGGGTCGTCATTCTGACCACCTTCGACACCGACGGTTACGTCATGGGTGCCATCGAGGCCGGTGCAGCCGGTTTCCTGCTGAAGAACACCCCGCCCCAGGACCTCATCGCAGCGATCCGCACTGTCCACGATGGCGACTCCGTCATCTCCCCGGGACCCACTCGCCAGCTGCTCACCGCCGTGCGCACCGGCCAGTTCAACGGCGTTCTTCCCGGGGACGGCGCTGGCCGCCATGCCTCCCAGGACTCAGTCGAGGCGGTTCGGGCCGCCGAGGCCTCCCAGCAGGTCGCGGGCCTGACCCAGCGTGAGCGCGAGATCCTGGCGCTTATCGCCCTGGGGCTCACCAACCAGGAGATCTGCGACCGGGAGTGGCTGTCCATGCCCACGGTCAAGACCCACGTGAGCCACCTGCTGTCCAAGACCGGCTGCCGAGATCGGGTTCAGCTGGTGCTGCTGGCCCTGCGCGGCGGCGTCATCGGCCTCGATGACGTCCTGGGACGGGCGTGAAGGTGCACGCAAGCTCCTTGAATCAGCCGCCCGGGCCGCTTTGTGTCACTGCGGGCGACTTTTAGGGCTGATCGCCTCCTTGGTCCTCCGTGGCTTGTGAGCATCTGCCCAGGTCAGGGCGGTGTGCTGGTTGCGGCGGGGCACTCAGAGCCGGGGAATAGTCGCCAATAGTGACAGTTTCCCGGATGGTGAGCCACGGCCGGGAGCGGTTGCCGCCTCAGCGGCTCTGGGGCTCTACCAGGACGGCCACGGTGCGCGCCGGCACCGAGATCGTCCCGCTGGCACGGTCGAAGCCGGTGCGGCGCACCACCTCATCGGCCCCCTCGGCCTGAATGGGGCAGAGGCGGAAGTCCCGGCCCGCCAGCTCGGGCAGCGGCTGAGTGAGCGTCTGGCCCGAAGCGTTGAAGACCACCAGGACGGCGTCGAGCTCGGGGTCCACGTCGCTCCCGCCCCGGGTGTCGTCGATGAGCATGACGATCACTCCCGCCGGCGCCCCGAAGCCCGCCCCCGGGAAGCTCAGCTTGTCCTGGATGAGGCGGGCCGAACCCAGGCTGAACAGCGGCGTCGAGGCGCGCAGCCGCAGCAGATCCAGGGCCTGGGGCGGGCCGCCGCGATCTCCTCGGGCGAGGGCCGCAGCCAGTCGTCCTGCAGCAGCGGCCCCTGGATCGCCCAGGAGCCCTCGTTGCGGCTGGCCGGCGGCAGACCTCGCCCGAAACCGTTGGACTGCCCCGTGAAGTCAATGGCGTTGAACCAGTCCCCCGAGTTGTAGGAGTCCCGGTCCAGCGACTTGCTGCGCAGCAGCTCAGTGCCCGCGCTCCAGAAGGCCGGCGACTGCGCCAGCGCCACCGTGGCCAGGCACACCGTGTTCATGCGCACCCGCTCGGCCACCGGCATGCCCTGGGGCAGGCTTGCAGGCCAGCAGGTCGTAGAGCGTCTCATTGTCGTGGGCGTCGACGTAGTTGACGTTCTCCTGGGGGTGGGAGGCGAAGGCCGCCGGCGCCCCGTTGTGGATGAGGTCGATGCCACGGCGCACCGACCCGTCCGAGATCGTCATGACATAGTCCTTGAGGTTGCCCGCCAGGCCTAGGCGCACCAGGTCGGTGCGATGGGCCAGGTCCGCCGACTGCTCGTTCCAGCCTCGATGGTCCAGGCCGCTGGGCTGCGTGAGCGAGGCCGGTGCCGAAAGCCCTGGAAGACGCGGTGGTCGGGGTCGAAGGCACCCCCGCCGTGGACGGCGTCGCGCAGGCGGTCGTTGAAGGCACCGATCCCGGTACCGTCGAGTCGACCCTGGGTGGCCTGCACGAACAGGGCGTTGCCCGCGACCTCCCCGAGTTCCACCCTCCCCGTACAGGTAGATGGAGCGGCCGTCGACGCCGTCGGCCTCCAGCGTCAGGCTCGTCCAGGGCCGCCCGCACGCGCTCCATGACGGCGCGCGGGTGGTGGCCCATGAGGTCGAAGCGGAAGCCGTCGACCCGGTACCAGCGCGCCCAGCGCACCACCGAGTCGACCATGAGGCGCGCGCACAGGGCGTTCTCCGTGGCCGTGTTGGCGCAGCAGGTCGAGTTCGTCACCCGCCCGACGGCGTCGAGACGGTGGTAGTAGCCCGGCACCACCCGGTCCAGGACGCTGCGTGGGTCCTGCCCGCAGGCGGCCGTGTGGTTGTAGACCTGGTCGAGGACCACCTGGAGGCCCAGGTCGTGCAGGGCCCCCACCATCTCGCGGAACTCGACGACGCGCGCCCCGCCGTCCTGGTGGCCCTCGGTCGCGTAGGAGCCTTCGGGGGCGCCCCAGTGGAGCGGGTCGTAGCCCCAGTTGTAGGCGTCGTGGTCGGCCACTTCCGCGATGGCCGCCTGCTGGTCGGCCGAGGCCGGGTGCGCGCCGTCGGGGATGTCGGGGTGGCGCTGGGAGCCGCGGTGCTCGGGGATGGTGGCGATGTCGAAGGTGGGCAGCAAGTGGATCGTGTTCATGCCGGCCCGGGCCAGCTCGGCCAGGTGGCGCACGCCCGCCGAGCCCGTCGCCGTGAAGGCCCGGTAGGTGCCGCGCAGCTCGTGCGGGACGGTGCCGTCGGCGGCGGAGAAGTCCCGGAGGTGGAGCTCGTAGATGCTGCGGGCCGAGTCGTTGCGGACCGCCGGAGCCCGGGTGGTGGCCCACTGCTCGGGGGCAAGGCGCGGGTCGGCCAGGTCGACGGCGACCGAGCGGGTCGAGTCCGTCGTCAGCGCCGTCGAGTAGGGGTCGGTGACGACGTTGGTCTCCACGCGCCGAGTGGAGGGCACGTAGACCCGCACTTCCCACAGGTACTGGCAGCCGGCAGTGATGGGGGCGCCGGGGGCGCTCGGGCCGGGCTCGCCGCTGGGGGTGCTCAAGGTGGCGCCGGCCGGCTGGTCAGGGGTGGTTGGTGACGACCCAGCGGCCGTCGCCTTTGCGGACGGCCGGGGTGCGTCGCGGTGGGCCGGGGACCTCCGGCACCGAGCCCAGCGGGTCGCTGGTCTCCCAGGTCAGGAGGGTGACGGCCTGCGCGCTGGGCGCCCACAGGGCGAAGGAGGGCAGGCCGCCGGTGAAGTGACGCCCAGGCTCGGCGCGGGTGGCGGCCTCGGCGTAGAGGTGGTCAGGAGGATGGCGGTCTGCACCCCGGTGAAGGCGTCGAGGTGGGCGCCGCTGACGTCGGCGGCCTCGGTGGGGTCCGGGAGTCCGACGTACTGGGCGATGGCGACCTGGCCGGTCAGGGCGGAGGCGACGGCAGCGTCGTCGAGCAGGGGGGTGCCGGCGGCGTCGGTCGCACTCAGGGCGATGTAGCCCTCCAGGTGGGGGTGCGCGGCGAGGACCTCGTCGGGAAGGTTCCCGACGATGCGCAGCGGCGTGACCGTCGGGGCGGGCATGCCGTCCGCGCCCAGGATCTGGCCGTGGATGGCTGCGGCGCCGCCGTCGGGCGCCGTGATGAGACGCAGGGCGAGGCCGGAGCCGGGGAGGGGGGTCGCCGGCGTCGGTGACGACGACCTCGCGGTCCATCCCCCGGGGCAGCAGCGACAGCGGCCACGCCAGGATGGTGGGGGTGACCCAGTAGGCGCGTTGCTCCTCACTGCCGGCTACGGGTGGAAGGGCCGTGGTGGTGTCGAGTGTGCAGGTGAGTGTGTAGGTGAAGGTCATGGGGTGTCCTGCCGAGTGGAGGCGCTGTGGTGGGACGCCGCCGGTCCTGCCGGTCGTGTCGCGTGCGGCCCCGTGTGCGGGGGTCGGCAGTGGGGCCGCGCACCTCGTAGTCTCCCCCGGGTGGAGGGGCCATGTCAGCCCGATGGTGGGAATTGTCCTGCCCGGCGAGCGGTGTGTAGCTCTCCGGCGTTCCGTCATCGTGTACGTACTGCCCCGGCCCGGGGTATTCGACGCGTGCGGGGCCGTTTCGCGCGGCCGGGGACATCTCTGTGCGGCCGGGTGCGGTTCGCGCGTGCGGGGACAGGAATCCGGTCCCCGCACGCGCAGGATGTCCCCGGCTGCGCGGACATGTCACCGTCAGGCCCTACGCTCGAGGCATGGCTCGCCGTACGCCCGAACCGGAATCACCCTCACTGTTCGACGCCGCCGGCCCCGACGGCTCCGGCCTCGTCGACGACCCGGCCCGCCCGCTGGCCGATCGGCTGCGCCCTCGGGTGCTCGACGACGTCGTCGGCCAGGACCAGCTGCTCGCCGACGACGCCCCGCTGGGCCGCATGGTCGCCTCGGGCCGTTTGTCATCGATCATCCTGTGGGGCCCGCCGGGCTGCGGCAAGACGACGATCGCGCGGCTCCTGGCCGACCGCACCGGCCTGGTCTTCGAGCAGGTCTCGGCGACCTTCTCCGGGGTGGCCGACCTGCGCAAGGTCTTCGCCGCAGCGGCCCGCCGCCGCGAGATCGGGCAGGGAACGCTCCTGTTCGTCGACAGGATCCACCGCTTCAACCGGGCCCAGCAGGACTCCTTCCCTGCCCCTACGTCGAGGACAGGGACGGTTGTCCTGGTCGGCGCGACCACCGAGAACCCGAGCTTCGAGCTCAACGGCGCCCTCCTGTCACGCTGCCAGGTCATGGTCCTGCGCCGCCTGGATGAGGCCGCCCTGACCGAGCTGCTGGCGCGCGCCGAGTCCCTGATGGGTCGCAGCCTCGCTCTGACTGAGGATGCCCGCACCGCCCTGCTGTCCATGGCCGACGGCGATGGCCGCTACCTGCTGGGCATGGTCGAGCAGGTCCTCGCCGCCCAGGACGCAGACGGCCCGGAACCACTTGACGTTGAAGGGCTGCGCAGCGTCATCGCCTCCAGGGCACCCCTGTACGACAAGTCCCATGAGGGAGCACTACAACCTCATCTCCGCCCTGCACAAGTCGATGCGCGGCTCCGATCCGGACGCCGCCCTGTACTAGCTGACCCGAATGCTAGGGTGGGGGCGAGGATCCGCTCTACGTGGCGCGGCGTCTGGTGCGATTCGCCAGCGAGGACGTCGGCATGGCCGACCCGGCCGCCCTTCAGATGACGCTGGCGGCCTGGGACGCCTACGAGCGCCTGGGATCGCCCGAGGGGACTCGCCATCGCGCAGGCGGTCGTCTACCTGGCCACCGCGCCCAAGTCAATCGCTGTCTACCGCGGCTACGGCCGCGCGGTGCGCCCTGGCCCGACAGACCGGCTCGCTCATGCCGCCGGCCCACATCCTCAACGCCCCCCACCCGACTCATGAAGGAGACCGGCTACGGCGAGGGCTACGAGTACGACCCGGACACGACCGACGGCTTCTCTGGTGCGGACTACCTGCCCGACGGCGTCGAGCGCCGGCCCCTCTACGAGCCCACCGCCAACGGACACGAGCGCCGCATCCGTGAGCGGCTGGAGTACTGGGAGGGTCTGCGGGCGCGCAAACGTGGCGAGGACGTTGGTGAGGGAGGCGCCCGGCTAACCGAGCCAGGCGGGGACTGAGATGTAGGCCAGTTCCTGACCCGCCTCTCATCGACAGGGACAATCGACGCCGTCGGGGACATCTCTGTGCGGCCGGGTGCGGTTCGCGCGTTTGGGGACAGGAATCCGGTCCCCGCACGCGCAGGATGTCCCCGGCAGGGAGGAAGTGTCCCCGGCCGCGTGGAATGTCCCCGGCCGAGCCCACGGGGTGAGGCCGACGTCCGCTACTCCCCGCCGCGGCGCACGGCCTCCAGCATGAGGGTGGCCACGTCCGTGACCCGCACGTCGGCGCCCTCGGAGGCGATGCCGTCGGAGAGCATCGTGGTGCAGAAGGGGCAGGCCGTGGCGATGACCTGCGCGCCGGTGCCGATGGCCTCGCGCGAGCGCTCCACGGCGATGCGCGTCCCGATGGTCTCCTCCATGAAGGCGCGCGCCCCGCCGCCCCCGCAGCAGAAGCCCCGTTCGCGGCTGCGCGGCATCTCCACCGTGGTCGCGCCGGTCGCCTCCAGCAGCTCGCGCGGCGGGGAGTAGACCTGGTTGTGGCGGCCCAGGTAGCAGGCGTCGTGGTAGGTGACCGTCGGGATGACCGGCTCGCCCGTTGCCTTACTGGCGGTCTCCCCGCCCGACGGCGCCGCCGGGGCCCCGGCCTGCGGCTCGGCGGCCTCGGTGCTCGACGTCGGGGCGTCACCGGCCCGTGAGTCGCCGTCCTGCCCGGTGGCGGGTGCCGGCGTGGCCGGGGCGGCGGAGGCGGTTGGGGCGTCGGGCGCCGTCGAACCACCCGCGGCCTGCGGTGGCGCCGGACGCAGCCGACCCTCGCGCACGAGCCGGTTGAGCAGCTGGGTGTAGTGGACGACCTCGTAGCGGCCCCCGATCTGCGGGTACTCCCGCGAGATCGTGTTGAAGCAGTGCGCGCAGGTCACCACGATCCGCTGCGCCCCGACCTCGCCCAGGGTCTCCACGTTCTGCGCGGCAAGCATCTGGTAGAGGATCTCGTTGCCGGCGCGGCGGGCCGGGTCGCCGGTGCAGGTCTCGGCGTCGCCCAGCACCGCGAAGCTCACCCCCGCAGTGTGCAGCGAGCTCGGCCACCGCCCGCGTCGTCTTCTTGGCCCGGTCCTCGTAGGCGCCCGCGCAACCCACCCAGAACAGGTAGTCGACGTCCGCGGCGCTCTCGACGTCGTCGCCGATGACCGGCACCTCGAAGTCCAGGTTCTTGGCCCAGTCCAGGCGCTTGCGCGCCGGCAGCCCCACGGGTTCCCCTTGGACTCCATCTTGCGGAACATGCCGCCGAGGCTCATGGGAAGGCCGACTCCATGAGCACCTGCTGGCGGCGCACATCGACGACGTGGTCGACGTGCTCGATGTCCACCGGGCACTGGTCCACGCAGGCCCCGCAGGTGGTGCAGGCCCACAGGACGTCGGCGGGGATGACCTCCCCGGCCAGGGGGCGCCGGCCGCGTGGCCACACCCGTCTCGGTGGGGGCCGCCTTGGCCGCCAGCAGCGCGCCGAGCACGTCGCCGGTGTGGGCGGTGCCCGGCTCCAGGCCCAGGTTGGTCTCGCGCGCCAGACCGTCGTGCATGCCCAGCGCCTCGCCGACCAGCCCACCGGAGGTGGGGCGGGAGCCACCATCTCCTCGGTGACGTCGTCGGGCTCGACCCCCAGGGCGCCGGCGGCCCGCAGGTAGGGGCGGCCGCCGCGTGGTGGTCGCGCAGCTCGCGACGAACAGGCCTGGGGGACAAGGGCTTGCCGGTGTTCCACGCCGGGCACAGGTCCTGGCAGCGGCCACACTCGGTGCAGGTGGAGAGTCCAGCAGGCCCTTCCAGGTGAAGTCCTCGATGCGGCCCACGCCCAGGCGCACCTCGGGGCCCCTCGCCGGGTCGGCGGCCTCCATGGCCTCCTCCAGCGTGTCCATGGTGGCTTCTGTCAGGGGCTCGTCGCCGACCATGAGCGGCTGAAGCGGGCCCAGCGCCTTGGAGCCGTCCACCTCGCGGCGCGCGTAGACGTTGAGGATCGCCAGGAACCGGTGCCAGGCCACCCCCATCGAGGGCTGCAGGCCCACGACGACGAACCAGGTCATCGACAGCACCACCTTGATGGTGGCGACGACGAGGATCGCGTTGGCCAGGGCGCCGGCGCTCGCGGGGGCCAGCAGCGGGCCGGTCCAGGCCGTCAGGGGGAAGTGCGTCCAGGAGGCCAGGGCCCGCTGCGCCGGGTCGGGGGAGGCGGCCAGGTGGGCGTGCTCCAGCATCCGCAGCGCCAGCACGCAGGCGACCACGCCGATGATGGTGGCCTCGACGAACTTCGCCTGGGCCGACGTCGAGCCGGCGAAGCGGGAGGTGCGTGGACGCTTACCGCCGTCGGAGTCCGGGGCGTAGGGCGGGGCGGCCCGGCCGGCCCGGGTCAGGCGCCAGCGCAGGATCGTCAGCCCCACGATCCCGAAGGTGGACAGCCAGCCGATGAGTTCGACGACCCAGGCCCACCAGGCGGCGTGGCCGATGAGCGGCAGCGCGAAGTCGGGCCCGCCTAGCACCTGCCCGTAGCCGGCCACGAGGGTGAGGAACAGCAGCGGGAAGGAGACCATGACCAGCCAGTGGGCGGCCTTGATGAAGGGCGGCCCTTGAAGGCGGTGTGGCCCCGAGCGCCCCCTGGCGTGAGCGCCAGGCGCTTGCCGACCGGGCGAAGGCGCTCCGGTGCGGTTGCGCGGCCCACGGCCATGCGGGCGCCAATAGTGAAACAGGCGCGTGCGAAAACTGCGATACCGATCGTCGTGGCGATGACGACGATGACGACACAGACGATCTGCACGGCACTCATCGGGGCGGGTTTCCTCAGGTCTCCGAAGGCAAAGGCGGAAGCGCTGGGAGGTGGCCGGAGGCGCCCGGAAGGTCGCCTGCGCGGCACACCGTTGGCGCTCCCCGCCAGCCTACCCGGGGGGTGACTGGGAGTTGGAAGGGGCGCGGTCTGAGTGCCGAGGCACCACAGTGGAAAAAGTGTCACGATTGGCGACTTTTCGGGGCGCGGCCGGCGGCCGCGAGCTCGTCTGGAACTCCGGAGACTGACTCTGAACTGCGAAGACGCCGTGGTGCCGAGTGTGCGGAGGTCCCTCGCGAACGGTGCTCGGGCGGGAAAAAGTCGCCAATCGTGACACGGGACCGCAAAAAGTGTGCCGACCCCGCACTGGGGGCCGGCACTGGAGTCCTCAGGCGCTGATGGCGCGCTGCGCGTAGGGGAGTCAGGGGCGGCGGGCGCTGTACCACCTGGCGGCCTGGCGCAGTCCGAGCTCACGCACCAGGGTGACGGTGGCCCCGGAGATGATGGCGAAGGTGACGATCTCGGCCAGCTTGTAGTTGAGGACCTGGTCCTCCTCGCGCGGGGCCGGCTTGCCGGAGATCGCCCGCCAGCCAAGCGCCACGACCTTCTCAGCCACGAACCCGGAGGCGAGCGTGGCCACGGCCGCGGTCGCCTTCCACATGAAGTCGGTGGTCTGGTCGATCTGGGCGGGGTCCTGGTCGCTCATGAGTCCTCCTTGCGCCCGGGTCGGGCGGCGTCGTGGGTACCTGCGTGCTGGCGGCGGACCGATGGTGTCGGCCCGTTCCGCCCCGATCATGCCGCACCTGGGCCGACGGCGCAGCCAGTGCCCGCCCGCGTGGCGCCAACTGCCGGGCCCGCGTGGTCGTAGCGTGCGCTGCGCGTTCGAGGGGCAGAGAGTGCGAAGCAGCGACCCGCCCCACGAACGCTCGGGAGCACGCTGCCGGAAATGCTGAATTTGAATGAGGTTGATTGTTAAGACTTTTCAGGGTTGATCCATGCGGTTGTCAGAGAATGGAGTGTGCGTGCATTGTGTTTGTGAGTTCGGGCTGATACCTTGGTTAATGTCGGTCGGGAAGTGCGTCAATCTAGGTGCTTGCCCCTTGTGAAGGGTTGGAATGACAGGGGAAGTGCTGGTCGGCGGGATTGTCCGCTGAAGAGCGGTCCCCGCGTTCGCCTGATGGGGGTGCATGAATGCTGCGAGAGAACAGTAGTGTGAGTGCCCTGCTGACGTATGTCATTGTCATTGTTTTCGCTGCGCTCTTTGTTGTTGTCAACTGGTCGGGTTCGGGAAGAGTCTTGTCACTGGCTTCTGTTGCCGTCATTGCCGGCGCATTGATGGCGCTTCACTCAAAGTCCTTCGCCGCGGCTGTCGGTGCCGTGCTACTCCTCGTGCCCCTGCCCTTGGTGGCGATGTGGACGAACGCCGGCTCCGCGACAGGCGTCATCGGGCCGCTGGTTCTGTTGGTCGGAGTCGCCTGCTGGCGAACCTGGAGATCCTCAAAGAAGGTGGGGCTGAAGCAATCTGGTTGAGTCAGTCGGCTGGAGCTGGCCTATCCCTTCGTGTGTGAGGGTGGTCGGGGCGTGTGGTACCTCCCGGGCCGACGCCGCAGCCAGTCCGGGCCCGCGTGGCGCCAACCGCCGGGCCCGGGTGGTCGTGCCGTGCGCCGCGCGTTCGGGGGTCAGGGCTCGAAGCGGTGCCCCACCCCACGAACGCGCGGGAGAGTGATGGGTGTCGTGGTGTGTGGTGCTGAGCCGCTGCCTGGATGAGGCGGCGGCTCACGCCTGGGCGGGGCGGATGGCGGCGTTGATCTGTGCGGCCAAGCCTGCGGGGTCGTCGACCGTGAGGTAGAGGTGCGTGAAGCGCTCGTCCTCCAGGGTGACGACCAGGGTGTTCTCGTAACCGGAGATGTTCCAGAACTGCGCGGTGCCGTCGGCGTGGAAGGTCCCGGAGAGCTTGCTGCCGGCCTGCAGGCCGGGCCCGCGCCAGCCCTTGGGTTCGTGGCGCAGGCCGGGGTCGTGCGTGGCGCCGCGTACGTGCGTGAGCGGGAACTCCAGCCGGGAGGTGTAGGACCACATCTTGTCCAGCCCGTGCGGCTCAACGCTCAAGGTGGTGTCGGTGATGGTGACGGTGTTGCGACTCATGATGTCTGCTCCTCTCATGGGCAGGTCGGTTGGGTGGAAGTGAGCTGGTGATCTAGCAGGTGGGCGCGGGGCTGGAGTGGATTACGTCGGCGGTGAGGCTGATGTCTTTCCGGTCGCTGTGGCCGAGCTCGACGTCGCAATGCCGGCCCGCTCCAGCAGGCGTCGGCCCAGCGCCTCGGCGGTGATGCCCGCCCGGTTCAAGGCGACCTCGAGGGCCTCGCGCACGGCCGGGTCCCCAGGGGCGATCTCCATGAGCGCCACGAGGACCAGGTCGAGCTCCCCGCATCCCGCCCTTGCGACGCCGGTGGAATCCCCGGGGGCGGCCGTCGGACTCAGAGCGGCCAGCGTCTCAGTGAGGCAGCGCTGGAAGAGCCCGTCCTTGGAGCCGAAGACCCCGTAGAGGCTGGCGCGATTGACGCCGGTGGCTCGAACCAGATCGTCCACAGAGGCTCCCGCGAAACCGCGCTCGGCGAAGACCGCCGTGGCGGAGCCGATGACCTCGCTCTCGATGAAGGTACGTCGTCGTCCCATGAATCCAGAATAGACGTTCTGGAACGGTCAGTCAAGAACAGACGTTCTGAAATTCTTGGGCGGGAAAGGCTGCCTCCCTCAGCCGATATGCCCCGTCTGCGCGCCGAGGACCTGCAGCGCGTACAGCACGGCGAAGACCCCGGCAACGGCGGCGCAGGCCAAGGCTGGGCGGCGCCGGTAGGTCAGCACGGCGACGTACTCACGCAGCCAGGCGTTGACGATGTAGAACCAGGCCGTGCGCGCCGGCGCGACCGCCCACGGCACCCCCATGTCGGAGGCCAGGATCGCGGTGCGCACCGCGTGGAAGGAGCTCGTCACCAGCAGCACCTGCGGATCGACCATGCCTCGCTCAGCCAACAGGTCGCGCGTGTAGGAGATGTTCGTGCGAGTCGTCGTCGAACGGTCCTCCAGGAGGATCCGCTCAGGCGGGACGCCACGGGCGATCGCGTAGTCGGCCATGGCGCGCGCCTCGCTGGTCGGCTCGTCGGCGCCCTGCCCGCCGCTCATGACCAGCAGCGGCACTCCGGGGCGCAGGCCCTCCTCGTCGCGCCAGGCATCGATGCCTCCGGCGATCCGCGAGCCCAGCAGCGGCCCGACCTTCCCGTTGATGAGGCCGGCGCCATGGACCACGACGACGTCGGGGTGCGGCATGGCTCGGCGTCCGCCCCAGATTCGCTGCACTGCCGTCTGGCCCAGGAAGATGAGGAGGAAGACGCCCAGGTAGGCGCAGGCGCAGAACATGAGTGCGGCGACCAGCAGGGTCCAGGGGCTGCCGGTGGCCACGAGGGCAACGGCGGCCATCGGCGTGGCGATGAGTCCCAGGCCGGCCGCCAGGCACAGCAGGTTGCTCAGGCGCCGGCCCTCGCGGCGGATGAGGACGACGCCGTTGAACATGAGCAGGAACGGCATGAGGGCGATGAGCAGGAAGAAGGCGACACTGCCCAGTCCCACCGGGATCGTGAGGACGGGGATGAGGGAGGCCAGGTGGAGCAGTGCTCTCACCGTAGCGCCGACTAGGAGCAGGAACAGGAGTCCGTTGCGAAGCCGGCGGTTGTCGCGGCGCCGCGAGAGCCTGAGGAGCCCCCACCACAGCGCCAGGGCGGCGACGTCGACCAGCGGAGCGGGGAGGAACCAGGGGGTGCTCATGGGGCGGCTTCCTCTCGTGGTGCAGGGGTGGGTTTGTCCCGGATGTGGGGAAGGCGGGGCCTTCCCGGCATGGCACGGGACGGTGGGTGCCGACGGGGCGGCGCTCATCATAGAACCGGGGCCGGCTGGTGCCGCCTCGCGCTCATGCGATCAGGTTAGGAGGCGGTGGTGGGTGAACGGGAGTGCCATTGGAACGATTTGTGGGAGGCGGCCCTCCACCCTTCGGAGGACGGCGTGTGCCCCTGACTCCTCCCTGGGGGGAGATGGTCGGACCGGCCGGGTACCGGCCGTCGGACCCGCGCAGTCGTACCGTAGGTCGCGCTGTCGAGGGTTAAAGGTACTGTGCTGTCTCCTCACTTCTGAGACATTTGGGGGTCATGACTTCTGAGACGTTTGGGTGTCATGACTTCTGAGACACTGATTGGGGTTATGACCTGTGAGACGTTCAGGGGGCGTCAGGGGTGGTAGCAGGATGAGTCTGTAGGGCGGTTTCTTGGTGTCGATGGTGGAGCGGTTGCCTTGCTGCCTCTGGGTGGGTTGGGGCCAGGGCAGGGACACGAAGCGGCGTCCGTCGGGGTCGTAGAGGTCCAGGCGCGTGGTGTACTCGATCAGGGTGACCTCGACGCCGCGCATGGTCTGGCCCAGTGACAGTGCACGGTCCTTGTAGGACACGCACCCGTTGGACATCACGGTGCGTCGGGCGCGGTCCACGGCCTGGTCGGGATCGGCGGGGTCGGGCAGGCTGATGGGGCCGCCGCCGGCTGGTAGGCGCTCCAGGTCGATGGGGGCTGGGCTGGCCAGCGCCCTGGGGGTCTGAGCCCATACCCTCAGCGGGGTCAGTGCGACGCCGTGGCCCTGGTGCTGGCGCTCGGTGTTGTAGTAGGCTGGTGAAGCGGTCCAGGCTCGGCGTTGAGCTCCTCAAGGGTGCTGGCCGGGTGGGCGCGCAGCCAGGCGGCTGCCGGCTGGTGGGAGCGCTCGACCTTGCCCTGGGTCTGAGGATGGCCCACCCGCCCGCTGATGGGACGCACCCCCAGGGATGCCAGCCACTTCTCGGTGGCTCCCGGGCCAGTGATACGGCTGGTGTTGAACGCCAGTGCGTTGTCCGACAGGATCGCCGCCGGGCGCCCCCAGGTGGCGAAGGCCTCCTCAAGGACCATGCGGGTGCCTGCCACGCTCTCACCGCCCCAGCAGGCCCTCAGGGCGGTGATGACCCGCGAGCAGTCGTCAACGACCTGGTAGACGGTCACCAGATGGTCCTCCAGGCGCCATTGGAAGCCGTCGATCTGCCACAGCTCGTTGGCCGCGCTGCGGGTGAAGCGCTTGTACGACGTCCTGGGCCGCTTGCGCGGGGCGGGGACCACCAGGCCGGCTCTGCGTAGGCTGCGGGCGATCGTCGCGCGCGAGGGAGCCGGAACGCTGGCGCCCTGGCTCATCACCCACCACACCGAGGCCGGACCCGCCTCCCGGCGGCGGCGAGCAGGTCGGCGCGAACCTGGGCGATGCGCTCATCAGTGCCCTGGTCCCACACCCGCGCCGGGTGGCGCGAGGGCCCGTGAACGCGGTGTCAGCGCGGCAGCCAGGCCCTCGTGCTCAGCGCGTCGGCGTATCCGGTAGAACGAGGCCCGCGAGATACCCACCTGAGCGCAGAACTCCTCCACGCTCATCCCACTGGTCCTGGAGTCAAAACCTATGACCTGCTCACGCCGAGACGGCGAAATCGAGTTACCCATAACCCCAGGCAACCCGCCCCACCAGTGTCTCAGATGTCATGACATCCGAAACTCTCAGAAGTCATGAGACAACACAGAGGGTTAAAGGTACGACCTCGAGGGCTAACCCACGATCACGCGGAAAGGCGATGACGCGGAAAGGCGATGACGCGGGGAGGCGAACGCGCGGGGCCGTGGCAGGGCTCCGGCGCGCGGCGCGGGCCGGATGGAGTTGGTGTCGGCGGGTGCCCTCGAACTACAGTTGACCTGCAACGACAGGGGAGCGCCCCGTCGTCGGCCCGGCCGCCACTGGCCGATGGGCCGCCTCCGACGGCGCTGAGAGTGCGGAAACCCGCAGACCCTCGAACCTGCTCCGGTTAGTACCGGCGAAGGAAGTCGAGACCATCTCCCCGGCGCGCCGCAGGTGGTCGCCGGGCCCTCCGGAGAACCATCCAGGAGGCACACATGAGCATCCAGTCCAACCCCCGCTCGGGCGGCCCGGCCACCCCACCCCGGCCCTCAGCCGCCGCGCCCTGCTCGCCGGAACCGCCGCCGGCGCCGTCGGTCTGAGCCTGGCCGCCTGCGGCAAGGGCAAGAAGGCCGGCTCCCGGGCCGACTCCAAGACCGTCACCGTCGTCACCCACGACTCCTTCCACGTCTCGGAGAACCTCCAGAAGGCCTTCACCTCCGAGACCGGCTACACCCTCAAGGTCGCCACCTCCGGGGACGCCCGGCGCCCTGGTCAACAAAGACTCGTCCTCACCAGGACGCGCCCCTGGGCGACGCCGTCTTCGGCATCGACAACACGTACGCCACCCGCGCCCTCGACCAGGGCGTCATCGACACCTCCGCCACCGTCACCCTGCCCAAGGGCGCCGAGGCTACGTCGTCGCCGACACCCCGGCCCTGGCGCCCATCGACGTCGGCGACGTCTGCCTCAACATCGACACCGGCTACTTCACCGGCAAGGGCCTGACGCCCCCGGCCACCTTCGAGGACCTCACCAAGCCCGAGTACAAGGGCCTGTTCGTGGCCATCAACCCCACGAACTCCTCACCCGGCATGGCCTGGCTGCTGGCCACCATCGGCCACTTCGGCGCCGGCTCCTTCGCCGACTACTGGAAGCAGTCTCATGGCCAACGGCGCCCGGATCGCCGAGGACTGGAGCGCCGCCTATGAGACCGACTTCTCCGGCAGCGGCAGGGCACCTACCCCATCGTCGTGTCCTACGCCTCCTCGCCCTCCTTCACGGTCTCCAGGACAAGAGCCCAGGCTCCACCTCCGCCCTGCTGGACACCGCCTTCCGCCAGGTCGAGTACGCAGGGGTCCTCAAGGGCGCCGCCAACCCCGAGGGCGGCAAGGCCTTCGTGGAGTGGATGCTCTCCCAAGGCCGTCCAGGAGGACATTCCCGGCCAGATGTACATGTACCCGGTACTGCCCGACGCGGCCCTGCCCGAGGCCCTCACCAAGTTCGGCCAACTGTCGAAGTCGCCGGTGAAGGTCGACCCCAAGGAGATCACCACCCACCGCGAGGAGTGGCTGAACACCTGGACCGAGGCCGTCGGCAAGTGATGGCGCCGGGCGAGAAGACCCCAGGAGCCGACGCCGCCGCGCGGAGCCGACGCCGGAGCCTCCCGGAACGCTGAGCCCGCCGGGACGCCCCGCCGGGCTCGGGCGGTGGCCGGGGTGCAAGGCTCAGCAGAGGTCTCGGGAGGCGGTCCGGTCCGGCCCGACGCCGCGCGAGCCGGCGGGCCGGGTGCCGGCGGCCCCCGGCCCGGCTGGGGCGAGCGGGTCGGCTGGACCCTGGCCGTCGTCGGCCCGCTGGCCTTCCTGGGGGTCTTCTTCGCCTGGCCCGTGGCCACACTCATGGGCCGCGGCCTGGCCCCCGACGGCGCCCTGGACCTGAGCGGCTTCGGCGAGGTCCTGGCCCGCGAGCGCACCTGGCGGATCCTCACCCAGACCCTCACCCAGGCGGTACTGGGCACCGCCGTGTGCGTGGCCCTCGGCATCCCCGGCGCCCTCGTCCTCTACCGGCGCGCCTTCCCCGGACGCGACCTGCTGCGCGGGGTGGTGACCGTGCCCTTCGTGCTGCCCAGCGTCGTCGTCGGCGTCGCCTTCCACGCCCTGGTCACCCGCGGCGGGCCCCTGGAGGCCCTGAACCTGGACGGGACCCTGACCGCGGTGGTGGCCGCGCTGGCCTTCTTCAACTACGGGCTCGTGGTGCGCACCGTGGGCACCATGTGGTCGCGGCTCGACCCGCGCGCCGTGGAGGCCGCCCGGGCGCTGGGGGCCTCGCCGATGCGGGCCTTCGCCACCGTCACCCTGCCCGCGTTGGCCCCCGCCATCGCCTCGGCCGCCTCCCTGACCTTCCTGTTCTGCGCCACCGCCTACGGGGTGGTCCTCGTGCTCGGCGGGGTGGGGATCGGCACCATCGAGACCGAGATCTACCGGCTGACCACCCAGTACCTCGACCTGCGGGGCGCCGCCGTCCTGTCCGTGGTTCACTCGGCGTCATCGCCCTGGCCCTGTGGGTGGCCGAGCGGGCGCGCGCGCCGCCACCCAGACGCGCCTGCGCCTGCGCACCGAGGTGCCCGCCCCACGGCTGCGGGCCGCCGACACCCCCGCGCTCGTGGTCACCGCGGTCACGGTCGGGGGGCTGCTGGTGGCGCCGATGGCGGTGCTGGTGGTGCGCTCCCTGCAGCGCGACGGCGCCTGGACCCTGGCGAACTACACCGACTTGGGCTCGACCGGCGGGCGCAGCGCCCTGCTCGTGACCGTGTGGGAGGCGGCCGCCAACTCGGTGTCCGTGGCCGTGGCGGCCGCGGCCATCGCCCTGAGCCTGGGGGTCGCGGTGTGCCTGGTGGTCTCGCGCCGACCCCGCAGCCGGGCGTTGGCCCGGGTCATCACCGGGCTCGACGCCGCCTTCATGCTGCCGCTGGGCGTCTCCGCCGTGACGGTCGGCTTCGGCTTCCTCATCACCCTGGCGCGTCCGCCGCTGGCCCTGACCCGCTCCTGGTGGATCCTGCCGCTGGCGCAGGCCGTCGTGGCCGTGCCGCTCGTGGTGCGCACCCTGCTGCCGGCACTGCGCGCCATCGATCCGCGTCAGCGCGAGGCGGCCGCCGCCCTGGGGGCCGGACCCGGCCGGGTGCTGGCGACCGTGGACGGCCCCCAGCTGCTGCGCGCCGGCGGGCTGGCGGCCGGCTTCGCCCTGGCGACGTCGCTGGGGGAGTTCGGGGCGACGTCGTTCCTGGCCCGCCCCCAGGAGCCGACCCTGCCGGTGGTCGTCTACCGGCTCATCGGCAGCCCCGGCTCCCAGAACCAGGGGATGGCGCTGGCCGGGGGCGTCGTCCTGGCGGTGGGCAGCGCCGCCGTCATGCTCGGCTGCGAGTGGCTCCAGACCCGGTTCGGCCCCGGGCGGGGCGGGAGCGCAGGGCGCGACGTCGAGGCCGGGTGGGGCGGCGGTGTCTCAGCCGGCTCCGCAGCGCGCAACCTCCGTGGAGGCCGGCCGGCATGCGGTGGGCGCGACGGGCGGAAACAACAAGGCGGCCCGGTCGCGCGGGCCCAGGACGGACGGAGGCGAGCGGCCATGAGCCCGACTGCCAGTGACACCAGTACTTCGACGGGCCTGTCCGTGCGCGGGCTCGCCGTGACCTACGGGGACCTGTGCGCCGTCGACGGCGTCGACCTGGAGGTGGCCGCCGGGGAGGTCGTCGCCCTCCTGGGGGCCTCGGGCTCAGGCAAGTCCTCCCTGCTGCGGGCGGTGGCCGGCCTGGAGGATGTGGCCGCCGGCGAGGTCGCCTGGGACGGGCGGAGCATGGTGCGCGTGCCCGTCCACAAGCGCGGCTTCGGCCTCATGTTCCAGGACGGCCAGCTCTTCGAGCACCGCGACGTCGGCAGCAATATCGCCTACGGTCTCACCGACCTGCCGCGCGCCCAGCGAGGTGAGCGGGTGCGCGAGATGCTCGAGCTCGTCGGCCTGCCCGGCTTCGAGCGGAGGCGCGTGACGACCCTGTCCGGCGGTCAGGCCCAGCGGGTGGCCCTGGCCCGGGCGCTGGCACCGGCGCCGAGGCTCCTCCTGCTCGACGAGCCCCTGTCCGCCCTGGACCGGGCCCTGCGCGAGCAGCTGGCCACCGACGTGCGCACCATCCTGCGTCGGGGCGGTACGACGGCGCTCTACGTCACCCACGACCAGGACGAGGCCATGACCGTGGCCGACCGGGTCGGCGTTATGGAGGCTGGCCGCCTCCTGCGCCTGGACACGCCCCAGCGCCTGTGGGCCGACCCCGGAAGCAGCAAGGTGGCGCGGTTCCTGGGCTTCGACGTCGTCGGCGACCTCGCCCTCGCCCCCGGCGCGCTGCGCGTGGTGGAGGCCGCTGAGGGGAGCCCGGGGAACCGGGGAGCAGGGGCGGGTCCGCGCAGACGGAGATACCGGCGACAGCGGAGACTCTGCCGGCCACTCTGCCGGCCACCGTGCTGGCCTCGCGGCTGCGCCGTGGCCAGTGGGAGGCCGAGGTCGAGCTCGACCCCGAGGAGCTCGCCGGGCTGGTGGGGTCGGACGGGCCGGCTGAGCCGTCCAGCGTCGGGGCTGATGTGGCGGCGGGTCGTGAGCCGGCCCGTGCTACCCGTGCTACCGCCCTGACCCGGCGCCCCCACGCGTCCGGGGCGCGCGTCACCCTGAGTCTCGACCCCGCCCGCACCGCCCGCCTCTAGGGTCGCCGGCCGGCCGTACCTCGATGCGCCGGCCCGGGTGACCGAGACGACTTTCGCGATTCATCAGACTTCCTGCTACTGTCTGCTCGTCATCTTCAGGTGCCTCTCAGGAGAACGTCATGGCCAAGCGAATGTGGAGCTGTTGCTGTCGCTGACGACAGCCCACGTCCCATTCGTTGAGCGCCTGCTCCTAATACCTGTGAGGTGCCCCCGTGCACTCGTCCACCCAGGACACCCCTGCCTCCACCAGCGCCGCCGGCCCCCTCGAGGCCGCTGACCCCGCCGACGCCGCCATCGACGTTGGCGTTGCTGCCGACGACGCCGCTGCCGCAGACGCCGCGGCGCCCACCGCCGACCGCGCCTTTCACGAGCGCCCCGGCGGCTCCCGTCAGGTTTGGCGTCGCCTGGCCGCTGACCGCTGGGCCCTAGCCGGAGGCGCCGTCGTCATCGCGACCACCCTCGTGGCCCTCCTCGCCCCCTGGATCACCCGGGTTCTCGGCGTGGACCCCTACACCTACCACCTCGACCTGCTCGCACCCTCCGGTATCCCCGCCGGTCGCTTCGGGGGCATCAGCGCCGCCCACCCCTTCGGCGTCGAGCCCCAGACGGGGCGAGACCTGTTCGCCGTCGTCGTGGAGGGAACCCGCACCTCCTTCTCCATCGGCATGGGAGCCACCGTCCTGTCGATGCTCATCGCCATCAGCCTGGGGCTGAGCGCCGGCTACCTGGGCGGCTGGTGGGACGCCATCGTCTCGCGCCTGACCGACATCGCCCTCGGCTTCCCCCACCTGGTCTTCATGATCGCCATCTCCGCGATCATCCCTGCTACCGCCCCGCGCGTACCGGTCATGATCCTCATCATCGGGCTCCTCGGCTGGCCCTCGACCGCACGCGTCCTGCGCTCGCGGACCATGGCCGTGCGCGCCCGAACCTTCGTCGGAGCCTCGCGGGCCATGGGCGCCGGCGGCCTGCACATCATGACCACCCAGGTCCTGCCCAACCTCGTGGCCACCATCATCGTGCTCACCACTATCTCCATCCCCGGCAAGATCACCGCCGAGGCCGCCCTGTCCTTCCTCGGGGTGGGCGTGCCCCCACCGACACCGTCCTGGGGCCGCTCCATCGGCTCGGCCATCACCTGGGTCGCCACCGACCCCTGGTACCTCGTCTTCCCCGGCGCCGCCCTGTTCCTGGTGACCCTGGCCTTCAACCTCTTCGGCGACGGCCTGCGCGACGCCCTCGACCCCAGGACCGGTGAGCACCGATGAACCGCCTGCGCTTCCTCGGCCTCAGGCTCGTCCGCACCCTGGCGACCCTCGTCATCATCGTCTTCATCACCTTCGCCATCTTCTCCCTGTGGCCCTCCGACCCGGCCACCCTGGCCTGCGGCCGGCCCTGCACCCCGGAGAACCTCGAGCGCGCCCGCGCCTTCATGGGGTACGACCTGCCCTGGTATACCCAGTTCTGGCACTACCTCCAGGGCATCGTCGGGGGGGCGCACCTTCGGTGAGGGCTCCGGCGCCATCGCCTGCGCCTCCCCCTGCCTGGGCTACTCCTTCCGCCTGTCGACGCCGGTCAGCGAGCTCGTGGCCACCCGACTGCCCGTGACCGCCTCGATCGCCGTGGGGGCCGCCGTCCTGTGGCTGGCCATCGGTGTGGGCGCAGGCGTCGTCTCCGCCCTCAGACGCGGATCGCGCCTGGACCGCACCATCATGACCGGAACGGTCCTGGGCATCTCCTCACCCGCCTACCTCGTGGGGCTGCTGGGCATCCTCCTGTTCGGCTTCACCCTCGACATGGTGCCGGTCTCCGGCTACGTCCCCTTCGCCGACAGCCCCCTGGACTGGGCCTGGCATCTCATCCTGCCCTGGTGCGTCCTCGCCCTCATCTCCGCGGCCGTCTACGCCCGCATGGTGCGCGGCGAGATGCTGGAGAACCTCGGCGAGGACTACGTGCGCACCGCGCGCGCCGTCGGCCTGCCCGAGCGCCGAGTCGTCGGCCGCCACGTGATGCGCAACATCTCCCTTCCGGTGGTCACCTACTTCGCCCTCGACCTGGGTGGCCTGCTGGGCGGCGCGGTCATCACCGAACGCGTCTTCTCCATGCAGGGCCTGGGTGCCCTCCTCATGGATGCCGTCGGCACCTCCGACGTCCCCGTCGTCATGGGAGTCACCCTGGTCGCCGCCGCCTTCGTCGTCGTCGCCAACCTTGTGGCCGACGCCGTCGCCACCCTCATCGACCCCCGTCTCTGACCGGCCTCCCCAAGGCCCATCCCCACCTCTCTTCCGGCGCCGACGGCGTCGGGACCCCGACCGGCGACCCACCACGGGCCGACCGCAGCACAGGAAGGACACCCATGTCTCACCGCTACCGCACCCTCATCGCCTCCCGCCGCGCCTTCCTGGCCGGAACCGGCATGACCGCCCTGACTGCGCTGACCCTGGCCGCCTGCGGGGCCAACTCACGCTCATCCTCGGGCGCCTCGGCCAGCGCCAAGGCCGGCGGCAACCTCACCATCCTGACCTCGGCCACCGACGTCGGCTGGGATCCCGCCAAGAGCCAGTCGATGCCCATGACCTCCCTCGGCCTGGTCCACCGGCGTCTGACCACCTGGAAGCTGGCCCCCGGCAAGCCCGTCGAGCTCGCCCCCGACCTGGCCACCGACACTGGCAAGGCCTCCGACGACGGCCGGACCTGGACCTTCACCCTCAAGAAGGGCCTCAAGTTCTCCGACGGCTCGGCCATCACCTCGGCCCACATCAAGCACGGCGTCGAGCGCTCCTTCGCGCCGGCCCTCTCCGGAGGCCTGGGCTACCACAAGTCCCTCCTGGCGGCGCCGAGGGCTACCAGGGCCCGTACTCCGGCGCCCACCTGAGCTCGATCGAGACCCCCGACGAGTCCACCATCGTCTTCCACCTGGCGCGCGCCTTCGGCGACTGGCCCTGGATCGTCGCCCAGCCGGCCTTCTCACCGGTGCCCGAGGGCGACGACCCCCGCCACCTACTCCCACGCCCCCATCGCCTCGGGGCCCTACCAGATCGACCAGTACAAGCAAGGCTCCTCCATCACCCTCAAGCGCAACCCGCACTGGTCCAAGGACACCGACAGCATCCGCCTGGCCCTGCCCGACACCTTCACCTTCTCACTCGGCCAGGACGAGACCACCTCCGCTCAGCGGCTCATCGCCGACTCCGGAGAGGACCGCAACGCCTTCGGTGCCGACCGCGTCTCGGCCGCCCAGCTCGCCCAGGTCTCAGCCAACGACAGCGCCAAGTCCCGCCTGGCCACCAGCCCCGAGGGCGGACCGCTGGCCTTCCTGGCCGTCAACGTCCAGCGCGTCAGCGACGTCGACGTGCGCAAGGCCATCGCCCACGCGATCGACAAGGCCGCCGTCGTCGCCGCCCTGGGTGGGGAGCTCGGCGCCCAGGCCGCCTCCACCTACATCACCCCGGGGATCCCCGGCCGCCAGAGCTACGACCTCTACCCCCACGACGCAGCCAAGGCCAAGGAGCTCCTGACCGGCAAGACCGTGCCGGCCCTGGTCCTGCTCACCGACAACGGCGCCGCCTCCAAGGCGATGGCCGAGGCCGTGGGCCAGTCCCTCAAGGAGGCCGGCCTGACGGTCACCATCGAGCCGGTCGAGCCCGACACCTTCACCGAGCGCGCCTCCAAGGGCGATGGCTCCACCTACGACCTGGCGATCGCCAACTGGAACCCGGACTACCCCTCTGCCAACGCCAATATCCAGCCCCTGTTCGCCTCCTCCGAGATCGGCTCGGGCGGCTCCAACTACGCCCGCTACTCCAACGCGGAGGTCGACGCGGCCATCGCCCAGGCCCAGGCCAACCTCGACGCCAAGGCCGCGCAGGCCCAGTGGGCGGCCCTGGACCGCAAGATCGCCGAGGAGGTGCCCGTGGTGCCCCTGGCCTACCGGCGCAACTCCTTCCTGCACGGCTCGGGAGTGGCCGGGTTCTTCGTCGAGTCCTACCCCGCCTACCCCAGCTACCAGGTGATCGGAGTGAGCGCCTCATGAGCCGGCAGACCCAGGGCGCCCACGCGCAGTCCGCTGACGCACCGGTCGCCGACGACGTGGCGCTGAGCCTGCGCGGCTTCGGCGTCACCTTTGCCGGCTCCGATACTCCCGCCTCCACCGGCATCGACCTGGACCTTCGGCCCGGACGCGTCCAGGCCCTCGTGGGAGAGTCCGGCTCCGGGAAATCGGTGACCGCCCTGGGCGCCCTGGGTCTGCTCCCTCCCACCGCCACCGTCACCGGATCGGCGCGCGTCATCGACCCCGGCGCGGCCCGCGAGGCCAGCCAGGACGGCAGAGAGTCCGGGACCGCGGAGGCCGTCGAGCTCGTGGGGGCCTTGCGCCCGGTGCTCGACGACGTGCGTGGACGCCTCGTCGGCACGATCTTCCAGGAGCCGACCACAGCCCTGGACCCGCTGGAGACCATCGCCTTCCAGATCGGGGAGGCCGTGCGCGCCCACCCCGACGCCTTCGGGCGGGCTCACGCGAGCGCCGGACCGGAGGCCGGCTCCCAGGCCGGTGGCGGGGGCCGACGGCGACCCGGCCGACCCGGAGGGTCAGGTCGGTCAGGCCGGTCGGGTCGGCTCAGCCGCGCCGAGGTCGACGCCCGGGTGCGTGAGCTGCTCGCCCGAGTGGGGCTGGGCGGCGGTACGGGCGGGAAGGACAGTGCCGACAGCGCCGACGGTGCTGACCGTGCCGATGGTGAAGTGCTCGAGCGCATCGCCCGCTCCTACCCCCACCAGCTCTCCGGCGGCCAGTTGCAGCGCGCCTGCATCGCCCTGGCCATGGCCTGCGACCCGCCGGTCCTCATCGCCGACGAGCCCACGACCGCGCTCGACGTCACCGTCCAGGCGGGGATCCTCGACCTGCTGCGCTCCCTGACCCGGGACGAGGGCGTGGCGGTCCTCCTCATCACCCACGACATGGCCGTCGTCGCTGATGTGGCCGACGACGTCGCCGTCATGCGCCACGGACGCATCGTCGAGCGCGCCGTCGTGCGCGAAATCTTCCGCAAGCCCAGGCACGAGTACACCCGCGAGCTGCTCGCCGCCGTGCCCCGTCTGGACTCCCTGCGCCAGGAGGACCCCTTCGCCGCGGTCGCCCGCGAGTCCGAGGCGCCGGCAAAGGCAACGGCCGAGCCCGTCGTCGCCGTTGAGGGACTGAACGTCGTGTACCGCAACGGGCGCCGCACGGTCCACGCCGTGCACGACGCCTCACTGACGATCGCGCCGGGCGAGGTCCTGGGCCTGGTGGGCGAGTCCGGATCGGGTAAGTCGACCATCGCCGGGACCCTCACGGGGCTGGTGCCCATCGCTTCGGGCAGTGTGCGCGTCGACGGCGTCGAGGTGGCCGGGGCCCGGCGCCGCGACCTGCTGCCCGTGCGCCGTTCGACGGGCGTCGTCTACCAGAACCCGGCCTCCTCCCTCAATCCGCGGCGCACCGTGGGGGCCTCGATCGCCGAGCCCATGCTCATTCACGGCGGCTTCGACTCCCCGGCCAGGCGGGCGCGCGTGCGCGAGCTGCTGGAGGCGGTGCGCCTGCCGGCCGCCATGGCCGAGCGCTACCCCCACGAGATGAGCGGTGGCCAGCGCCAGCGGGTGGCGATCGCCCGCGCCCTGGCCCTGGACCCGCGCCTGGTCATCGCCGACGAACCCACCAGCGCCCTGGACGTCTCCGTGCAGGCCGTGGTCCTGGACCTGCTGCGCGCCCTGCAGGCCGAGCTGGGGTTTGCCTGCCTGTTCGTCTCCCACGACCTGGCCGTCGTCGATTCCATTGCTGCGCGTACGGTGGTGCTCAGCGCAGGCCGCGTCGTGGAGTCCGGACCCACGGAGCAGGTGCTCGCCCGCCCACGCGAGGACTACACCCGGCGCCTGGTCATGGCGGTGCCCGTGCCCGATCCGGCCGTGCAGGCCGCCCGCCGCGAGCGCCGTCGAGCCCTCCAGGCCGAGGCCGCTGAATCCGCTGCGCCCGCCGCCTGACCCGGTACCTTCCTCGTCCCCGTCTCGCCGCCTGCCGGCTCAGAACAGGGTCGGGGGCGGTACGCCCGCCTTCCTCGTTCTGCTCTCGCGCTCGATCCAGCGACAGACGACGGCGACGACGTACTGGCGCTCCAGCTCGCTGAGCTCGTGTCCTCGGGCGATCCCGTGATTGGTCTGAAGACACTTCCTGCAGCAGGTGGCGGTGGCGTGCTGGGCCCGGAAGACGGGATGTCCTCCCCACGGGGTCTGCCTGCCGTCCTTGTCCGGACAGGCCGGTGCGAGCCGCTCGTCGACGATCTTTCTCGCGTGCCGGGCAATGGCATCAGGGCCGTGTGACGCGGTGTAGGTGAGCTCGGATGGGCGCAGTGCGAACCTTGACCTGAACGGAGTCCGTGTGATGCCGTTCAGGAGGTCATCCAGCCGTTCCCGGTCCATGACTAAACGCCTGAGCCGCTGCCTGCCGGTCTCTTCGACGTCGCTGCTCATGGGCTGTGGTCCGAATCCCTCTCACGTAGGACGGCGTCGCGGTCGGCGAGCTCTCGGTACTCGCCCGGGGTCATCCCCATCGTCGTGCGGAAGGCTCGGTGCAGCTGCACGGGTCCGGAGAAACCCGTCTCGAGCGCGATTGCGGAGATCGGCTTGGCCCGGCTGGGTGCGGAGCATCAGACGGGCCCTCTCCAGCCGCAGTGAGCGCAGGTGGCCCATGACTGACTCACCGGTCCCCTCGAACAGACGGAACAGCGTGCGCCGGGAGAGATGGAGGCTGGTGGCGATATGCCCGGCGTCCAGGTCGGGGTCGGTGAGATGAGACCGCATGTAGGCCAGTGCCTCGCTACGCCGTACGGCATCGGGTGCCTCGGCGTGGGTGTGCATCGGTAGGAGAAGAGCGATGAGTGACGACCCCAGGGCCGAGGCTTGCGGCTCGAGCCGTTGCGCGCCTGTAGGGTCACCGGCCTGGCTCCGGGCGAGACCCGTGAAGAAGCTTGCGACCGGCTCCATCGCCCCGTCCCGGGTGAAGGTCCTCGCCAGCAAGTGGCTGCTGCGGTTGATGCCGACGCGGGCGAATACGTCGTCGGCGGGGAGCTCGAGGACGACCTGCTCGTAGTAGTCCTTGGCGCGTAAGGAGAAGGGACTCGCACTGTCGTAGATGACGAGCGACCCGGGAGAGGCGAGTGCCGTGCGACCGGCCTGCTCGACGAGCAGGGTGCCGCGGACCTGGAACAGGACGTAGAGGTAGTCCTGGTCCTCATGTCCCTGGGCGATGTCGTTGCGGGAGCGTCGGACGTGCTCGGTACGGGCCCGCTTGGTGGACAGGCGGAAGTCGGCGTATTGGCCCAGCTGGATCTCGCCACCGAACCCGGTGCCGATGGGATCGGTTCTGGCTGAGACATAGGCCTCCCGGCGAGCCTGGCGCCAGTAGTCGACCTCGTTGCCGGGTCCGGCGTTCCGGGTCGAGAAGGATGTCATTTGTGGCACGAAAGTGCTCTCCTGCCCCATGGATCACGTCCCTGTTCGCTGGTCGACGCCGGTGGTTTCCGTGATTAAGCCGACCCTCACTCCACCGTACAGCGGAATCACCGCGGGGCCTGGTCCGTGCCGCTGTGGGAGAACGCGGGAGGTCCGGGCGTGAAACAGGCCGGTCCGCGGTCGTCGCCTGGACGACGACCGCGGACCGAAGGATCGGTGCAGACCTGGGATCAGGCGGCGACCAGGCCGTGGGGGTCGATGATGAACTTGTCCGAGACGCCGGTGTCGAAGGTTGCGTAGGCGTCGGGGGCCTCGTCGAGGCTGATGACCTTGGTGTTGAGCATGTCACGGAGGTAGGGCATGCGGTCCCACAGGATCGCCATCATCAGCTGGCGGTTGTAGCGCATGATCGGGGCCTGTCCGGCCGTGATCTTCGGAGACTTGATCCACGCCTTGCCGAAGTCGATGGGGTAGGTGCCCGCCTGCTCCTCCTTGGACTCCGCCAGGGGGTCCGGGCCGTAGACGCCGATGATCCCGGTGGCACCGCCGGCACGAGTGGCGTCGATGACCTGGTTGATGGCGTGGGCGGGGCCCATATCCTCAGCCTCGCGGCCGATGCCATGGGCCTCGGTCCCGACGTAGTCGACCGCGCAGTCGACCATGGGCTCGCCGAGGATGGCCTCGATCTGGTCGGTCAGTGGAACGTCCTGGCTGAGGTCGATGGTCTCGCAGCCGTTGTTCCTCATCAGGTCGAGGCGGTCCTGGTAGTAGTCGCCGACGATGATGCAGAAGCTCCCAGGAGCCGGGCCGCTGCGGCGCCACAGCGGCCCACCGGGCCGGCGCCGGCGATGTAGACGGTTGAGCCGGGCTTGGCCCCGGCCTCCATGAGACCGTGGAAGGCGGTGGGCAGGATGTCTGACAGCAGCGCCAGGTCGCGGATCTTCTCCATGGCCTGATCGCGGTCGGGGAAGCGGAGCAGCTGGAAGTCGGCGTAGGGGACGAACAGGTACTCGGCCTGGCCGCCCTGCCAGTCGCCCAGGTTGAACCCGTAGGCGCCGCAGGAGACGGCGGGGTTGGTGGTCTCGCAGACGTCCGTGCGGCCCGCTCGGCAGTTGCGGCAGCGCCCGCAGGCGACGTTGAACGGGACCGAGACCAGGTCGCCCTCGGAGAGGAACTCGACGTCGGAGCCGACCTCGATGACCTCCCCGGTCATCTCGTGCCCCATGACCATGCCCTGGGGAACGGGGAAGGAGCCTCGGTAGATATGCAGGTCGGACCCGCAGATGTTGGTGGCGACGATCCTGAGGATGACTCCGTGGGGGGGGCCTTCTTGCCGTTCGGCATCTCGAGCTTCGGGAAGTCGAGGGACTCGACCCGCATGTCTCTGGTGCCCTCGAATACGACGGCGCGGTTGCTGCTTGCCATAACGTTCTCCTCTGACGGTGGATGGCCTGGTCGCAACGGCGCCCAGCGGTCAACCCGGGACCTCGTGGGCTGCGACCACGGCAAACATCCACAGTAGAACCTTGGCGGGCTCGTCCTCTATCGCCATGCGTGCCACCGTACTAACACTGCGTGCCAGACGGAGGACCGGGCACTTCCAGGCCCACGATCCTTCGCCCTCATGCTTGCCTATGTTCGCCGTCATGACGGCGAACATTGCTAGCCTCCCCAGCATGACCCAAGAACCAGTGCCCGCCCCCGATGACTCGTCGGATGACTCGTCGTTCGTCCAGCCCGACGTACGTGTTCTCGGCGCTCGCGAGCACAACCTCAAGAATGTCGATCTCACAGTTCCCCGCGACGCGCTGGTGGTGTTCACCGGTGTTTCCGGGTCGGGGAAGTCGTCGCTGGCCTTCGGAACCCTGTACGCGGAGTCCCAGCGCCGCTACCTCGAGTCCGTCGCCCCCCTACGCCCGCCGGCTCATCGACCAGGCGGGGGTCCCCGACGTCGACTCGATCACGGGCATGCCTCCCGCCGTCGCCCTCCAGCAGCAGCGCGGGGGCAGCAGTGCCCGCTCCTCCGTGGGCAGCATCACCACGCTCTCCTCCCTCGTGCGCATGCTCTACTCCCGGGCCGGCGACTACCCCGATGACCAGCCGATGCTCTACGCCGAGGACTTCTCCGCCAACACCGTGCAGGGCGCGTGCCTGCGGTGCCACGGCATCGGCCGCGTGTACGAGGTCACCGAGGAGCAGATGGTGCCGGACCCCTCCCTGACGATCCGTCAGCGGGCGATCGCCTCGTGGCCGACCGCCTGGCACGGTCACCAGCTGCGCGATGTGCTGGTCGCGCTCGGCTACGACGTCGACGTGCCCTGGAAGGATCTGCCGAAGGAGGAACGGGACTGGATCCTCTATACCGAGGAGACGCCGCACGTTCCCGTGCACTCGCGGCTCACTCTCTCCGAGGCCCGTGCCGCGATCGCGGCCGGCGTCGAGCCGAGCTACTCGGGCACCTTCGTCGGCGCGCGCCGCTACGTGCTCGACACGTTCGCCAACACCAAGAGCGCATCCATGAAGCGGCGCGTGGCGCAGTTCCTCACCGCCGCGCCCTGCCCCGCCTGCCACGGCAAGCGGTTGAAGCCGGAGGCGCTGAGGGTCACCTTCGAGGGGCTCGACGTCGCCGACATCTCCGACCTGACGCTGGCCGAGCTGCTCTCACTGATCGAGAAGGCGGTCGAGCAGGCCTCCGAAGGGGGGCGACGACGTCGAGATCACCGGACGACCCCTGGACGAGATCGCCCGCCAAGACGCCGTCCGTCAGCGCGTCGACGCCGGCGGATCCGCCCACGCGGCGGCTCCCGACGTGCGCAGGACGCCGAACCGCTCGGCCGAGAAGCTCGCCGCGACAGCACGCCTGGGCGCGGAGCTCATCGACCGGCTGCGGCCGATCATCGACCTCGGCCTGGGCTACCTCTCCCTGGGGCGCACGACGCCCACGCTCTCGGGCGGGGAGCTGCAACGGCTGCGGCTCGCGACCCAGCTGACCTCCGAGCTCTTCGGCGTGGTCTACGTGCTCGATGAGCCCTCGGCCGGGCTCCATCCCCAGGACGTCAGCGCGCTGCTCGGCGTTCTTGACGGCCTCAAGCGCCGTGGGAACAGCCTGTTCATCGTGGAGCACTCGGTGGACGTGATGCGGCACGCGGACTGGATGGTCGATATCGGCCCGGGCGCGGGCGAGCGCGGTGGACGCGTCATCTACAGCGGTCCCACGGCCGGGCTCGCCGACGTCGAGGAGTCGGTGACCCGTGGATACGTCTTCGGCGGCAGCGGCCTGCCTGCGAGGGTCGCCCGGGAGCCACAGGGGTGGCTGCGGTTTGAGAACGTCACCCGCAACAATTTGCACGGCGTGTCGGTCTCGCTGCCGCTGGGAGTTTTCACCGCCGTCACCGGGGTCTCCGGGTCGGGCAAGTCGAGCCTGGTCAGCCAGGCGCTGCCCGTCCTGCTCAGTGAGCGGCTGGGCCGGACCGTCCAGGCCGGCGAGGATGAGGCCCCCGAGGGTGATGAGCTGCTGCTGTCGGACGAGCCCGACGAGCTCGGTGGGCGTGTCGAGGGCGACCTGACCGGGGTACGGCGAGTCGTGAGCATCGACCAGAAGCCCATCGGCCGGACCCCGCGCTCCAACATCGCGACCTACACCGGGTTGTTCGATCACGTGCGGCGGCGGTTTGCCGAGACTCCCGAGGCCCGCTCCCGCAGGTACAAGCCGGGCCGGTTCTCCTTCAATGTCGCCGGCGGCCGCTGCCCGACCTGTGAGGGCGAGGGATCGGTCATGGTGGGCTGCTCTTCCTTCCCTCGGTCTACACCGAGTGCCCGGACTGCCACGGCACCCGCTACCGGTCCAGTACGTTGGAGATCACCTGGCGCGGGCGCAATATCGCAGAGATTCTCGCCATGAGCGTCGAGGAGGCGCACGAGTTCTTCGACGGCGAGTTCGACATCATGCGCTCGCTGACTGCGTTGATCGACGTGGGTCTCGGGTACCTGCGGCTCGGGCAGCCTGCGACACAGGCTGTCCGGTGGTGAGGCCCAACGCGTCAAGCTCGCCTCGGAGCTCCAGCGTGCCCAGCGGGAGACACCCTCTACGTGCTTGATGAGCCCACCTCCGGCCTGCACTGCGCCGACGCCGACCGTCTCGTCACCCACCTGCACACGCTCGTCGAGGCCGGCAACACCGTTGTCGCGGTCGAGCTCGATATGCGCGTCGTCGCCGCCGCTGACCACGTCATCGACCTCGGCCCCGGAGCGGGAGACGACGGCGGCACGGTGGTCGTATCGGGAACCCCGGCGCAGGTCGCCTCGGCCGGGTTCGGCGCGTCCGCCGGGTACCTCGCCTCCGCGCTTGAGGAGGCCGCCTCCCTCAGATGACTCCGTGGGAGGAGTCCCTCTCCACGAACCTCGGGGCGTATTGGTCGGGGGTTAAGCGCATTGCACGGACCCCGGACCGTCGTGGAGTACGCCTATGTGTCTCCCAGTAGTCCCCGGGGTTCGTGCAGTGCAAGCGCGACGCCGCGGACGCTCCTGAAAGGCCGCATCATGAGATTCATTCGGTGGGGAGTCTCCACGCAGCCGGGGACACTTTCTCGCCAACGGGTGCGGTTTGCGCGAGCGGGTACAGGAATCCTGCACCCGCACGCGTTGGACGCCCCCGGCCGTTGACTTCAGGTGGATCGCTGCTATCTCACCTCGCACGATTCCACCAACCATCACACCGCTGAAACAGGTACCTCAAGGGGTGCACCTATGAGCAGGCACGTCAATGTGTCCGAGGCCTGTGTCCGAGAGTGAGGACGGGGACCGTTGCGGGGACGGCGTGCTGACTCCGGCCGCTTTTGGATCACAGCGAGATCACTGCATGCGCCATGAACAGCCCATATGCGCCAGCACCGACACTATGATCCTTGTCACTTACTGGCGCCTCATGGGTTACTCCGCTTCGAGAGTGGCCTCGACTTTTCTCCGGCTTGCCGCCGCCGTTGTGAGCGGGCGAGAAGCCATAGCGTCGGAGGAATGGCAAGGGGGAGTCCTGCCCGGATATCGAGCCCGGCGATGCCCAAAGATCACGAACAGGTCGCAGTTGAAGTCTCCAGTTGAGTAGCATCCACAGTGCTGGCAGCCGTGGGCGCCTCTGCGTCGGGCTCGTGCGTCGGCGTTGTCGCCGGCCCCGGGTCGCGTGTCTCCATCCTCGGCAATCGGCGCCTTCCTCAGTGATAATCCCGATCCTCCACCGCAAGGAGCCTGACATGTCCGCCTACGTCCGCTACTACCGGCGGCTTCAGGCACTCACTCAGCGCCTGAGCACCTACCTGGACCGGTTGGAGGCTCGCGCCCGGGAGTTCGGCGTCAGTTCGGCCCGCACCGCGATGGAGATGCAGATCACCGACCCGGCCTCCGTCTCAGCCTTCCGCTCGGAGGTCGAGGCCCAGATCATGTTCCTGCACACCAAGGCCCAGCGGGTCTTCGCCAAGCACTTCGCCCCCTTCCTGGACATCGACGCCGACCTGTCCATTGACGAGGACCGTCAGCTCTCCGCCCGCCTCCAGGACGCCGCCAACCTCGTGGGGAACTTCGAGGTGCGCCTGCGCAACATCATCGAGGAGGTCTTCGCCCCCCGGCCGCGCCGAGCAGGCCCGCGAGGAGTGGAACCGCGCCATGACCGACTGGCGCCAGGCCCAGTTCTCCTTCACCTGCGACAAGTGCGGCGACCCGGTGCCGCTGCCCGAGCTCTACCACATGCCGGTGTTCATCACCTGCCCGCGCTGCAAGTCGCGTGTGGCCTTCCAGCCCACAGAGGCCATGGCGGCCGCGCCCACCTGGGCCAAGGAGGTCGCCAAGACCACCTGCTACGCCGAGTGGCAGAAGTCCGAGTCGGAGCAGGCTGCCGAGGAGGGGTGGGCCTGGCCTTCTTCTACTACGTCGACTACGCCATCGCCCACCACCTCATGATGAACCGGCTGCTGCCCTTCTACGTGCGCTCCCAGGGCGGCCAGGAGGCCCTGCGCCGCGACGTGCGCAAGGCGCTGGAGACCCGCACTCACCAGCTGCGCCCCGATGAGGTCTCCCCCAGTACCACGCCATGGAGTACGTCAACTTCATGGGCGGCCTGGGCCCGCTCGGCCCAGATCCTGGGCCAGGAGGGCCTCGACGATCGCCGCCAGGCTCATCCTGCAGACGGTGCGCGACATCATGCGCCCCGACGAGCCCCTGGCCCGCTCCATCCTGGACAACACCTTCACTGAGGAGCTGTGGAGCCAGCAGGCCCACGCCGCCGACCAGCTCTCCTGCGAGGTGCCCCGCTAGCGTTCCCACCCGCCGTCCGCCCGGCCTGGCACGCAGGCAGCGCGCAGACGGCTTGAGCCCGACGGCGCATCGCGCGACTCCTTCGCCGTTCCGTCGGCCTGTCAGCTCTTCGTCCCCCGGGCGGCCCGACGCCGTTCGGAACCGTTCCCGAAAGGACCACCATGGTCGGCTTCCGCAAGAAGTCCCAAGACAGCGCCTCCTTCTCCCGGTCATCCGGTGCCAAGGCGGACGGGAGGGCGGGGGCCGCCTCCTCGGGCGCTCCCCAGCGCACCCGCGCCGGGCGCAACGAGCCCGCCGCGCGCTCCGGCAAAGGACGACGCAGCACGGCCGCCGGCCGCCGCGGATACAAGCCCTCCGAGCAGATGGACTCGCGCTGCCTGACCCTGGCCGAGTCGGCCTCCGGCGTCCTGGGTCGCTCCCTGGACCAGGCGCTGGCACGACTCCCGGAGGGTCCCGGTGCCTCCGCCGCCTCCCGGGGCTCCGCCGGACCTGCAGGCACAGCGGGCCCGGCTGCCGGGAACCGCCCCGACGCCGTCGGCGCCCCGCGCTCGACTAGGGGTCGGGGGGCTTCAGCGGGTAGCGTGCGCAGCACACAGACCGGCGCCGGCCAGGTCGACACGGTCGCGGACATCGCCTCCGACATCGAGTTCTGACGGCCCGCCCTGCGCCTGAACCGGCCCCGAGCCGGCTCACCAGCTGCACGCCGCACCCCCAGCGGCGCCATCCGCACCGAATCCGCATCACATCCCGTACCGGGTAGGAGGCGAGGGATCCCATGAGCGCCCAACCGGCTCTGACCTTAGAGCGGGTCGAGACCTGGCTGTCCCGGCACGACATCACCGCCGGCCCCGAGGAGGACGGCGCCGTCTTCATGGGCTTCCCGGGCTGCGACATCGGCGTCTACCTGCACGACGAGGAGGACGCCCTCGTCGTGGCCGGCATGTGGCGCGGGCGCCCGGCGGCCGAGCGCCTCGACGAGATGCGCGCCTTCATCGACACCCAGCACCGCTCCACCTACGGCCCGGACCTGGCCGTCACCCCCGCCCACGACCCCGGCCACCTCCTGCTGAGCACCCAGATGGTGGCCTATGTCGGCGCGGGCATGAGCCAGGCCCAGCTCGACGCCTTCATGGACATGGGCCTGGGCATGACCCGCGCCTTCTTCTCCACGGTGGAGGAGCGCTTCCCCGAGCTCGTCACCTGGGAGGAGGACTGATGGCCTGGTGGAATCAGCCGGAGGGGTCGGTGACCCCGACCGTGACTCTCAGGCGGCTCGCCGCCTGGCTGGCCGTGCGCGGCCACCGTTACGACCTCGACCTGTCCGAGGGGGTGGTGCACTTCTCGGTGGCCGGATTCGACTACGTGCTCATGGTGGTCGACCGCCGGATCCTCGCCGTGCGCGCCCACCACCGGCTCGCCGCCACCCGGCCGGGCTCCGCGGAGCTCTCCCGAGTGCGCGCCGTGGCCCAGGAGGTCTCCAGCGGCCGGCTCATCCCCGCCTTCTACACCGAGGTCGACGCCGCCGGCCTGAGCCTGTGCGCCGAGGTCCTCACCAACATCGGGGCCGGGCTCGACGACGCCCAGCTGGCCGGCACCCTGGACTTCATCCTCGACGGCGTCGATCAGGCCCTGCGCGAGGTCCTCGGCCTTCTGGCCGCCCAGGACGCAGCTGTCGACATCCGGTCCGACGCCGGGACGGAGGCTGAGAGCGCGCCCCGGGCTGAGAGCGGACCGGAGACCGTCGGTGAGATCGCCACTGAGGGAGAGGGCGGCGGAGCGACCGTGATCGCCCTGCCCGAGGCGCCCCGGCCCGACCGGGCCGCCGGGACCGTCGGTACCGCCGACACTGCTGAGGTCGCGGGAGGCGAGTCCACCCGGGACAGTGCGCAGTCTTCTGTGGCGGCGACGACGCGGAGCGCGGCTGCCGGAACGGCTGCGGGCATGGCCGACGCGACGGTGGAGATGGCCGCCGTCGTCGACGGGCCGGTCCCCGCAGCCCCGGGTGATGCTGAGGGCGGAACCGGGGCTGAGACAACCGACACCCCCAAGCCCCTGCTGGTGTCCTAGCGCGCGCCGGCCTCGCAGACCCGGAGCGGCGACATCCGTTGGAAATACTGGAGTGGCGGGAGCCGACGTCGGGGAGCCCGGTCCTGGAGCCGGCCGAGGCGGGCGGTGGCGCCCGACCCCGACATGCCCCGCGGCCGAGTTGCCGCTGGCCGTTGCAGTAGCGGATTCTATAACTGTTCGGTAACACTGGACGTCGGACAACCGCCCTCTGGACGAAAGGAGCCCGAGATGCCCATGCCGCCGTTCACCGGTGAGCGGTGCGGGACGACGCTCCACCCACGGCGTCCCTGGGGTTGGCGGAGCGCATTCCGTGCGTTCTTGCAGCACACGGTGGAAGCCTTCGCCTCATGACGGTGCAACGTCAGGCTCCGCCCGGAAGGACAGACTCCATGACCACACGCGAAGACATCCTCGAGCGTCTGGCCTACGCCGATGCCCTCGGCCACGGCCCCCAGACCTCGGCCCTCATCGCGGAGGCCGTCAGCTGGGCGGACGCACTGGGCGACGAGGACCTGCGGATCGCCACCCGGCTGGCCCTGACCGAGGCCTACCAGCAGGGCAACGAGGCGTGGAAGGCGCTGGCTCCCTTCTCGTGGAACCTCGGCCGCTACCAGCGCCGCCCCGAGGCCTTCGACGACGCCCAGGTGCGAACCCCTGCACTGGCACTTCAAGTGGGCGGTGGCCGTGGCGGGCGCCAACCCCCGGGTCTCCAAGGACAAGGTGCGCCAGCTCGAGGCCAGTCTTGAGGAGTTCTACCGCTCCGGGGAGCCTCCATGCACGTCGTCCACGGCGAGCGCGCCTCGGTCGCCGGCCTGCTGGGGCTCGAGGAGGAGGCCGCCGAGGGCTGGCCGCCTGGCGGGCCACCCACCGCGACGAGAACGCCGACTGCGAGGGCTGCGACCCCATGCGCCAGGTCGCCTTCGCCTACCGCACCGAGGCCTGGGAGCTTGCCGTGGCGACCGCCGTGCCCGTGCTGACCGGCGCCGTCAGCTGCTCCGTGCAGCCCCAGACCACGCAGTCCCTCGTGCTGCTGCCCCTGCTGGCCTCCGGCCGGCCCCGGGCGGCCTGGGAGGCGCACCTGCGCTCCTACCGGGAGATCCGCCGCAACCCCAAGGCCCTCATCTCCCTGGCCTACCACCTGGAGTACCTGGCCCTCGTGGGGCGGGTGGACCGGGGCCTGGAGCTCCTGCGCCGCCACCTGTCCTGGCTGGACCAGGCCGAGTCCGCTTACGTGCTGCTGTCGGCCCTGCGCGGCATGAGCCTGGTGCTGCGCGAGGCCGAGCGGGCCGGCCGCGGCGAGGAGGCCCTCGGCGTCGAGGTCCCGGCCGCCGACCTGTGGTACCCGCTGCCGGGACTGGATGCCTCCACCACCATCTCGCGCGTCTACGCCGAGATGACCGGCTGGGCCCGGCGCCTGGCCCAGCAGTTCGACACGCGCAACGGCAACTCCACCATCTCCGACCACCTGGAGCGCTCCCTGGCCCGGGCCGCCTTCGACGCCGCCCCGGGCGCGGTCCACGGGCTGGGTGTGGAGGTCGACCTCCTGGAGCCCTCCGAGGAGCTGCCCGAGGCGGCCCAGACGAGCCTGACCGTGGACGAGGACGGCGCCGCGCCCGACGTCGCCTCCCTCCTGGGCCTGGTGGCCGACGACGACGGCCTGGTCCAGGAGCACGCGCCCCGCACGACGTCGTCGAGCCAGGAGGCGGCCGGCCGACGTGCCCGCGCCGCCACCAGCCACCAGAGCGGCGATGCACCCTTCCCGCTGGTGGACCTCGTGCGGCCCCGGCCGGTGCGCAACGGTGAGGAGGCGGTGCGCCGCTACGTCGACCACCGCCGCACCATCGGCTCCTCGACGATGGACTACTGGTACGTCGTCGACCAGGTGGCCACGCGCGACCTGCTGCCCCCGATCGGTGAGGAGATCCCGGGCCTGGAGTACCACACGGGACTGCTGCGGGCCGCCGCCATGACCTGCCGCACCGAGATGGACGAGGCCATCGCCGAGCGCCTGCGGATCCGCCCCTCATCGAGCCTGGCCTTCGGGCCGCTGGGCGCCTACTACGTGGACCTGCTCAACCTCGACAACGAGATCACCGCCGACTCCATCGCCGAGCCCTATCCCAGGACGCCGTGCGCGATGAGCGCCTGCAGCGAGCCACCTCCCTCATCGGGCAGATCGAGGCTCAGGTCGAGGACCTGGTGTCCACCGAGCTGCTCGACCCCGGGGGCACCGACTCCCTCGTCCTGGCCGCTGATGCACTGCTCGTGGGGGCCTCGGTCCTCACCGACCTGCATGCCAGGACGAGGCGCTCGGGGCGATCCAGGTCGTCGCCCGCGCCGCCGAGGCCGTCCCCGAGGACCGCCACGCCGAGCGGATGGAGGACATCCTCGACATGGCGCGCGCCGAGGTCCTGGCCGAGTGCGGCGACGTCTCACAACGGCTGCCTGCTGGCCGAGGAGGTCATGCGCCGCCACGAGAAGGTCTCCCCGGTCCTGGCCGCCCGCGGTCGGCGCCTGCTGGGCATCTCCTCCATGGAGGTGGGCCAGTTCGACGAGGCCATCGCCCAGTTCCGCGAGCAGGCCAACATCATGCTGGCCGCCGGCATCACCCTGTACGCCGTGGCCTCTCTGCTGTCCCTGGGTTCGGCGCTGGAGGCCTCCGAGCGCTACCTGGAGAGCGCCGAGGTCCTGAGTCCGCGCTGTCCCTGGCCCAGCGCACGGGGGCCAAGAGCGTCGCCCTGTACCTGCACCGGCTCCTGGCCCAGACCGGCATGGCCATGGGCGAGGAGGAGAGCGTCGCCGAGCACTCGCTGGCCGCCGCCCGCATTCTGCAGGAGCAGGGGCGCCGGGCGCTGGCGGGGGAGTACCTCTCGCATGCGGCGATGGCCGCCTCCAACCTCAAGGACAATGTGGGCGCCGCCGCCCTGTTCCGCCAGGCCGCCGACCTGGAGGACACCCGCACCGACCAGGGCTGCCTGGACCGGGGGCGGGCGCTGCGCCGCTCGGCGCGGGCGCTGGTGGACGACCTCACCCTGCCCATGGCCCGGGGGCGGCTCGACGAGGCCCGCCAGATCATGGAGGAGGCCCGCCAGGCCTTCGCCGGCGTGGCCGACACCGAGGGCTACTCCTCGGCCTGGGAGATCGGCGACTGGCACGACGACATGGCCTGGATCCTGTGGCGCACCGGCCAGAACTGGCAGGCCGTCCAGCACTGCGAGTCCGCCTACGACGGCTACATGGACACCGAGGACCGCGACTCGGCCTCGCGGGCCCTGTGCATGCTGGCCCGCCTGCACGCCGAGCGCGGCGAGCGCGACGAGGCCCTGGCCGCCTGCGCCCGCGTGCGCGACCTGCTGGGCGAGCCGCACTGGGACGGTCACGACGCCCTGGAGTTCGTGGCCTCCGTGGAGGAGACGCTGCGCTGAGCCGCGGCCCTGGCTCTGCCGCCGTGATGAGACCCCGGCCCGCAATGCTGTTCTGGGTTGTGACGCCGTTGTGGCTCGCGGCCGGGGGCATTCGACGCGGCCGGGTGCGTGTCGTTCCGGTCGGGGGCGTTCGACGCCGTTGGGGACCGGATTCCTGTCCCCGCTCGCGTAGTTTGTCCCCGGCTAAGAGATAGTGCACCCCGACGCGCAGAATGTTCCGGTCAGTGAGGACGATCCGGCGTCGGTGGGCGCGGGGTGGAGGATTCCGCCCCGTGTGAATCGGGTGACGGCGGCCGATATGCGAGGAATGATTAGCCTTGGGCATCACGACCCCTCGACGACCCTTCCGGGAGGTACCCCTTGGCCATCGCAGTCTCACGCCGATTCGTACCCAGCGGCGACCTTCCCGTGGAGGCGGGGCGCTACCGACTCGTGGCGTCGGGGGCCTGCCCGTGGTGCCGCCGCGTTCTCATCGCCCGTCGCCTGCTGGGCCTGACCGAGGCGATCCCCGTGTCCTGGAGCTACGGCAAGGGCGCGGACGGGTACTGGGAGCTGACCGGCCCCGACGGCGAGCCCGGCGTGGATCCGGCGCTCGGCGCCCGCTCCCTGGCTGAGGTCTACGAGAAGACCCCCGGCTATACGCCTCCCCCCACGGTCCCGGCCCTCGTGGATACCACCACTGGCCAGGTCGTCAGCGACGACTCCGGCGACCTGCTCTTCGACCTGTCCACCGCCTGGTGGGACCTTCACCGAGAGGGCGCCCCGGACCTCTACCCGCTCAACCGCCGCAACTCCACCGATGCCTGGGACGCCTGGATCGGCTCGCAGATCAACGTCGGTCACGCGGTGGCCACCCACTCCCAGGACCCGGAGAAGGCCGTGGCGGCGGCCAACGGCGTCCTCGTGGGCTTCGACGTCATCGACACTCTCCTGGCCCGGGCCACGCGGATGGAGGCCTCCCGCGAGGATGGCCTGACGATGCTCGACGGGCCGGCCCTGTCCGCCGTCGTCGCCATCGGCCAGTACCTGTGCGGCGACAAGCCCACCGGCAGCGACATCCGCCTGTTCACGACCGTCCAGTCCTACGAGTACGGCGGGCGTCAGCACTACCCCGGCGGGGAGGCGCCGTCGATCTCCTTCTGGCCGGCGCTGGCCCGCTGGTTCCGCGCCCTGGAGAGCCGCTCGGGCTGGGTGGGGTCGGAGGAGCGCAGCGCCCTGGGCTGCTGAAGGCGCGTCGGGTCGGCGCCGGTCCTGCGCTGGGCCGATGTCGTCAGTCCGGGCCTGCCCTCGGCTCTTGTGTCCGGTTCGGGTCAGGAGGACTCGAGCATCCGGCTCAGCTGCTTCATGGACAGCAGCAGGTGCAAGGCGTTGGCCGGTGAGGGAAGAAAGTCGCCGTTGGCGAGGTAGAAGGTGCGCGCCTGCTCGTCTCGGCAGTGCACGATGAGGGCGGCGGCGCCCACTTCTCGGCTGAGCCTGTAGCACCGTTCGATCGCGTCCTTGAGCAGTGCTGCACCAACGCCCCGCCCCTGAGCGCGCTCATCCACCGCGAGCCGGGCCAGGAGGATGCACGGGATCTCCTCAGGGCGGCTGCGGTGGTTGAGACCCTGTGGCGCATCGTCGCGGGAGTATGAGGCGGTCGTGATGGCGTAGTAACCGAGAATGACGTCATCCTGGGCGGTGACGTACACGACGGCGTTGTTGGCTTTCTGGTTCTGCCATGCGTAGCGCTGGAACCAGTCATCCAACTCGGTGGCCCCGCTGCGGAAACCGGCCGTGACGTCCTGGCGTACGAGGCGCCGCGGGGACTCGAGAGCTCCGGTGCTCACGATTCGTCGTCGAGGTCGATGCGGGTCCCGAAGGGGGAGGGGCGGTTCCATAGGCGGGCGAAGCGGGATGTCTCCTCCAGCGGAGCGTCCAGCACGGCCTCAATGGCATCGAACTGCTCTGATGTCACGGAGAACCAGCGGCGGTCGGCAAGGACGCGTTCAGCTTCGAGCGTTGCTGAGGACAGGATGAACTCGCTGACGGAGCGGTCCGTCTGGGAAGCGGCCTGCTGAATGAGAGTCTCCTGGCGCGGCGTGGCGCGCAGATCGATTCTCCGGGTTCTGCGGGCTGTTGAGATCGGCATGTTTCGGCCTCCTTGATGGTACGGATAATGTACGTACAGGCGGGAGGGTGCGCAAGGTCAGCGACGTGCACGGTGTGGCCGGGTGGGGTCGGAGGAGCGCAGCGCCCTGGGCTGCTGAAGGCCGTGCCGGTCCGGCGTCGGCCCGACCCTGCCGGCTGCTACGGCCGGGCGGTGAGGACCGGGTTGTACAGGAGCCGGTTGGGCGTCGTCGGGCATTCCTCGCCCACGGCCATCGGCGCGATGAGCCGGTCGGCCCGCAGGTCCTCCAGGCGCGCCACCACGCGGTCGCGCAGCGTCCACGGGTCGATGGTGTTGAGGTAGATCTTCGTGCCGCCCTCGAAGCCCGCCAGGGTGGAGACCCGCCACTTGAGGGTGATGTGCCAGGGCATGGGCTGGTCCACGTCGAGCGGCTTGTGGTGCCACTCCTCGTTGCTGGGCACGTCCGCACCCGTGGCCGCGTGCAGGGCGTGGACCAGGTCGGAGACGGCGTCGACCTCCTCGCGGCTCATGAGCCACGGCTCGGGCATGGCCGACGTCGAGTACACCTCCAGTGTCGGGTAGCGGTGCCCGAACCCGGCGAAGGCCACCGCGTGCTCGTTGCTCGCCACCAGCAGGCCCTGGTAGGCGGCGTAGTCCACCGCCATCTCGTTGTACAGGTTGGGGTTGGCCCGCACCTTCTGCAGGCTCCAGGCTGGCTGGTCACCCGCGCTCGTCGATGCCCACCCAGTCTGCTTGTGCAGGTGGTCGAAGCTCGCCCCGGCCGGCCGCAGCCAGTTCTGGAAGACGGCCACGTAGCGCACCCACCGGTTGGCCTCGTACAGGCTGTGCATCGCGTGGATCGCCAGGCGCGTGTAGGGCGCGGTGCTCGGCCACGCTCAGCGTCCCCGAGCCGCCAAGCCCGTGGTGTCGTGAGCGTCGTCGGTGAAGTGGCGCCGGCCGATGATGACGTCATGGCCCCCGGCGAAGAAGGCCGCCAGGAAGGTGTGGCGGGTCCGCTCGTCCATCGAGTCCCAGGAGTCCGGGTCCGCGCCCGCGGCCGCCAGCCTGGTGCGAGCCACCCGCTCCACATGCTCGACGCCGACCGGGTCAGCCAGGTAGGCCTCCATGCGCTCGCGGGCGGCGTCGGGGATCTCGTAGCCGTGGTTGATGTGCCAGTAGTCGAAGGAGAGGATCTCAAAGAGGTTGGGCACCCGCCGGAACTCGGCCACCGTGTCGAACAGGGCGGAGGCGGCGACGGCGTCGAGGCGCTCGAAACCGCCGTCGGCCCCGCGCACGACGCGCGCCTTCTCCGGGGGCGTCTCCAGGTAGCGTGCCGAGCAGAAGGCGCAGCTGTGGGTGCGGTCGGCCTCCTTCAGCGGGCGGACCTCGGCCACCGGGTGCGAGATGGGGCGGTTGGCGCGGCCCGGCACGGTCCACACCTCGGTTCCGGTGAAGGGGCTGATCTGCTTGACCGTCCCGTCGGCCAGGCGCGTGAGTGGTTCGGCGGAGGGTGAGTACGGCATGAGCATGCTTCCATTGTGACGCCTGATGGCGGTCCGTGCGCCCGGCCGGCCCGATGGTGGGCCCGGTTCTCCTCCGAGGGCAGCGAGTCCTGCCTACAGGGGAATGAGCTCGATATGTCGTCGATCCTGAGACATGAGTGCCTGCGCCATGCGTCCGTCCATGGTGGCGAGAACAGCGTTGTGACGTGCCGCGAGGTCCACCAGGTGCAGGTCGGTGACCTGTTTTGGGCCCTTCAGCCTCGAAAAGCTGATGGACGGCTCAGCAGGAGGGGCGTCGTCGACAAGGAACACGTGATCGTCAAGCAGTCGCAGGCGATCAGTGGTCGTCATCTCGGTACTGCTCGATGAGTTCCGGTGTCACCACATGAGCCTGCTGGCCTGCGGGCGGGAAGAACAAGGGGATCCCGTGCCTACTGGTGCGGCCCCCGTGGGAGATTCCCCGGAGCGCGAGATCGGAGACGGCGCGCCCGAGTGAGACCCCGTCGCGATGAGCGCGCTCACGGGCCAGGGACAGGACCCGGTCGTCGATCTCAAGTGTCGTCCTCATGCGCTCGCGATCGCATCAGCGCTTCATGTCATCAATGAGCCTGATGAGCGGTTGTGGCCCCGATGGCGGGCCCGGCCGGCCGAGGTCGGGGTAGTCTCTCTGGCTCGTGCGGACCTGCGCCGGGCCCGGCCCTGCGCCCCGCACTTCCCCCATCCCCTGCACCCCCGCACCTGACCGGAGACAAGGAGACGATATGGCCGAGGTCTTCACCTCCCTGCTGCTCATCGTCGCGGTGGCCTTCGTGGCGCCGCTGATCTCCTGGACCATCCCCAAGCGGCTCGTGCCCGAGGTCGTCCTGCTCATCCTGGGCGGGATGCTCATCGGTCCCCACGGCTTGGGGCTGGCCGTCGAGGACTCCTCGATCGAGCGTGCTGCGCGAGCTCGGCGTCGCCTTCCTCTTCCTCGCGGCCGGCTACGAGATCGACATCAACGAGCTGCGCGGGGCGGGCGGGCGCCACGCCGCCGTCGCCTGGCTGCTCTCGCTGGGGCTGGCCTTTGGCGCGGTCAGTGTCATCGGGGTGACCGGAGGGGCGGCGTCGGCCAACGGCATCGCCATCGCCACCGCCATGACCTCCACGGCCATCGGCACGATCCTGCCGATCCTGCGCGACCGCGGCCTGCTGCCCACGGCGGTGGGCGCCTCGATCCTCAACCATGGCGCCGTCGGCGAGGTCGGGCCGGTCATCGTCATGGCGCTGCTGCTGGGGTCGCGCTCCACCTGGGCGAGCATGGTGATCCTGGGTGTCTTCCTCATCATCACCCTGCTCATTGTTCGCTTCACCAGCCGCGTCAAGCGCGTGGGGCGCCGCCTGGTCGAGGCCATCCACCTGGGGGCCTCGACGACGGCGCAGACCACCATCCGGGCCACCGTCCTGCTCCTGGTGGGGCTGTGCGCCATCGCCGCCATCTTCGACCTTGACGTCATCCTGGGGGCCTTCGCTGCCGGCTTCGTCCTGCGTCATGCCCTGCCCGAGGGGGATGCCGAGTTCGAGGAGAAGCTCGACGGGCTGGCCTATGGGTTCTTCGTGCCGATCTTCTTCGTCACCTCCGGCATGGGCATCGAGGCCGGGCTCAATGCCGGGGACCTGGTCAACCTGCTGGCCTTCTTTGTACTGCTGGTGCTCGTGCGGGGCGTGCCGGTGTGGCTGGCCTCCCGGGCGGAGCGGCGCAGGGACGGCTCGCGCGCCTACTCGATACGTCAGAGCCTCCAGATCGCCGTCTACTCGACGACGGCCCTGCCCATCATTGTGGCCGTCACCCAGGTGGCGGTCAGTGCCGGGGCCATGTCGACCTCCTTCGCCTCCACCCTCGTGCTGGCCGGGGTGCTGTCGGTGGTGGTCCTGCCGGCCGCCGGGCTGGCGCTGGGTCATCGGAGCGATCACGTGCCGGCCAACGAGGTGATGCGTGTGGTCCAGGGGCCCGGCCGCTCCCGACGGGCGCACCCCGGAGGAGGCCACGGTCCCGGTCGGTGAGCAGGTCTCGGAGCCGCGCCGACCGGCGTCGCCGCCTGGCGGCATCAGGCTGCCGGCGGGGGAGCGCACCCCGGCGGCAGGAGTGAGGCGGCCGGTGCAGCCCGACCTCGTGGGCCTGCCGGACCTGCGTGCGCAGACGACGCCGGCGATGGCGCGCCTGGCCGAGCTGGGGATGCACGCTCGGGGGCTGTCGCTGGAGGAGTCGCACCGCCTGGCCGCGCGCCTGGTCGAGATCGAGCAGGAGCACGCCCTGTGGCGCGAGCGCTGGCACCGCGCGCGCAGACACGGCGGAACCTCCCGGGCGGCCCGACGCCGTCGGCCCCGCGGTGAGTGACGGCCTTCTCGCCGACGGGAACATCTCACGCGGTCGGGGACGTTCCGCTCCAGCCGGGGACGTCTTGCGCGTTCGGTGACGGGATTCCGGTCCCCGACGGCGTCGAATGCCCCCGCCTGGAAGGACACGCACCCGGCGGCGCAGAATGTCCCTGCCGCATCCTTCGCGGTGCTGCCCGAGGCGGTGGGCCGTGTCCCCGGCGGCGCAGAATGTCCCCGACGGGCCGGAGTGGGGGCGGTGGTGCCCGGAGTGCCGGCCGCGATCAGCTCGACGAGGCCGCCGCAACGCTCCCTGCGGCGATGATGGCCATCGTCACGGCCTCCACGGCCCGCTGCACCGCACGCCCCACGGGGCTCTCCCCCGCGAGCTCCTTGATCCGGCGCTTGAGCTCTCCGCGGCTGAGACCGGTCTCCTGCTGCGGCAGGACGGTCGGTGCGACACTAAGCGCCTGCAGGATCGACAGCAGGGCGACATCGGAGGCGGTCGGCGGCTGCACCCGCGCAGGGCGGCGTCGATGCGTGCACGCAGCCGCCGCTCGGGGAGGGATCGAGCGTGGGGTAACTGGGGTTCAGCGAACCGAACAGCCCGCCGGTGTGGATGCGCACCACCCCGGCCGCCGCCAGGACTCGGCGATGTGGCGGGTGGGGTTGAGCTTTGCTCCAGCACACCAGGGAGGAGAATCGCTTGCCGTCCTTGGCGGGCAGGATCTCCAGGGCCCGGTCCAGGACGGGGTGCCCGGTCGGCTCGGAGCCCTGACGATGTAGATGCGGGGGCTGCGCTCCTCGGTCAGGCTGATGCGGCCGGCCAGCAGCAGGTCGGTGAGCAGTGCCCCGGTGAGCCCGTAGGACGAGTGCGCCATGCGGCTCTCCGGCTTGCCTGAATCCTTGGTCAGCAGCAGGAACAGTTCTTCACAGGTCAGCATCGCGTTCATGGATCCAGTACAACGCACCGTCATCGAAATGTGATCCACCCGGGGTGCGAGATCCGGGTCCGGGGCGGCTCCTCCTCACGGGGAGGTACCCACCCGCCCATCCGACCGGGCTACGGCCGGTCCCTCACCCTGCCCGGCACCCGGCCCCACGCGACCGGGTGCGAGACCGGCTCCACGCGACCGGGTGTGAGACCGGCGCCGTTCGCGCCCAGCGTGCGATCAGCGGCCGGACGGCGCCCGAAGGTGTCGTACCCCGCGTCTAACCTGGGGCCATGGCTCGCGCGATTCGGCATGACGACTGGCCGGTGGAGCTCACTGATGACCAGATCATCAGTCGGGTCGGCCACCGGGCCTTTGAGCGCGGCCTGGATTATGCGCGCAAGGGGCGGGTGCGGGGGTATCAGCGTCGCCGGGGACGGGGACATCATCAGCGCCCAGTCCAAGGGCTCGGGCGCGCACACCTACCAGACCATGGTCTTCCGCAAGCAGGGCGCCCGCAGCGCCCCGGCGTCCTGGGCCGGCACCTGCTCGTGCCCAGTGGGCAGCGACTGCAAGCACACGGCCGCCCTGCTCATTACCGCGCGCGCCCTGGCGCAGGTCGAGCCCGACGGCGCCGCGGCCCCCTCCGGCGGACCCGCCCCCTGGGAGAGCCGGCTGGCCGACCTGCTGCAGGTGGAGCGCGCCCCGCGCCGTCGGATGGCCCTGGAGATCATCGACGACCCCGGCGACATGTGGGGCACTCCCGCCGGCCTGTCCATGCTGCCGCTCATCGAGGGCAAACGCGGCTGGAACCGGCAGGGCGCCGCCTGGAGCCAGATCTCCTCCGGGGGCCTGGACGACGACGTCGACCCCACCGTCATGGGCGTCCTGCGTGAGCCTGGCCGGCATGGCCCGGCGGCTACGGCTTCTACTACGCCGACGACCGCCTCTCCCTGACGACTGCGCCCGCCCACGTCTGGGACGTGCTGCGCCGCGGGGTGGCGGCGGCCTGACCCTCACCACCGCCCAGCGCCACGGCATGCCCGTCTACCTCGCCGACGGGCTGCGCGGCGGCATCCACCTCACCCGGGAGGGCGACGGCGACATCGCCATCACCCCTGCCCTGGAGATCGACGACGTCGAGGAGCTGCGCCGCCTCCAGGTCCCCGGACTGCGCCTGAACTTCTCCCTCATGCCGATCGGGGACCCGGTTCACGGCTTCTACACGTGGATGCCCGGGCGCGAGCTGCTCCTCATGCCGCTCGAGCCGCGCCCCACCGAGGCCCTCTCCCGGGTGCTGCGGGGCGACGGCGAGGCCATCACCATCCCCGCCGAGGACGTTGAGCGCTTCGAGACCGAGCACCTTGAGGCCCTCACCCGGGCGCTGCCGGTCCTGTCCGCCGACACCTCCATCCGCATGCCCCGCCCCACGACGCTGCGCGCCGCGCTTGCGGTCCACGTCGATACCGCCGAGCACCACCTGAGCACCGAGTGGTTCATCCGCTACGTCGGCGAGGACGGCGAGGTTCGGAGCAGTCACGCCCTGCCCGACCTGTCCGCGGCGGCCGAGGGGCGCATCGAGGGCGGGACCGCCGGCCGGGACATTGAGGGGGAGACTCGCCTGGCCCGCGAGATCCTCAACCACCTGCTTCCTCTGGCCGGCCGGCACCCGGCCCTCTGGCAGCCCCTGGACCTGCGCGGCATGGCCACGGCTCGTTTCATGACCGAGACGCTTCCGGTCCTGCGCGAGCTGGAGGCCTTCGACATCGAGGTCGACGACGACGTCCCCGACTACCGCGAGGCCGAGGCAGCCCCGGTCATCACCACCAGCGTGAGCGACGACGAGGACCGCCCCGACTGGTTCTCCCTGTCCGTGCGCGTTCACGTGGGCGAAGAGGAGATCCCCCTGGCGCTGCTCATGGCGGCCGTGGCCGGCGGGGAGCCTGAGGTGCTCCTGGAGTCGGGCACCTGGGTGAGCATCGACCGCCCGGAGATCGAGGCCCTGGCCCGCCTCATGGAGGAGGGCCGCGAGCTGGCCGACCCGCAGGCACAGGGTGAGCTGCGGGTCAGTGCCTTGCACGCCGGCTACTACGAGGTCCTGGAGTCACTCGGAGTCATCGAACGGGCCACGGCTCGCTGGAAGGAGCGGGTCGGGCGACTGCTGGAGCGGGCGCGCGCCGCCGAGGCCGCGGCCGAGCCCTCCGGTGGACGGCCCGTCGGGGGCGACGACGCGGGCGGTGTCGGTGAGAGGGCCGGTGAAGGGGCCGGCGAGGCGGCCGTGCCCGCGGGGATGCGGGCGACGCTGCGCCCCTACCAGCTCGAGGGCTACCGGTGGCTGGACTTCCTGCGCCAGGCGGGTCTCGGCGGGGTCCTGGCCGACGACATGGGACTGGGCAAGACCGTCCAGGTGCTCGCCGCCGTCCAGCGCCTCATCGAGCAGCGTGAGGAGGCCCAAGGGAGCGAGCCGGCCGACGCCGGAGACCCCGGTGAGCCGGAGGGGACCGGGCCGGTGCTCGTCATCGCGCCGACCTCCGTCGTCGGCTCCTGGGTGGAGCAGGCCGAGCGCTTCTGCCCGGGGCTGCGGGTGCGGGCCGTGAGGCGGACCGCCGCCAAGCGCGAGGAGACTCTGGCGCAGATCGTGGAGGGCTGCGACGTCGTCGTCACCTCCTACACGATCGCGCGCCTGTGCGAGGAGGAGTTCATCGCCCAGGACTGGGCCTGGGTGGTGTGCGACGAGGCCCAGTTCGTCAAGAACCACACCTCGGCCACCTACAAGGCGGTGCGGCGGCTGCGGTCGCCGTCGACCATCGCGATCACCGGTACGCCGCTGGAGAACTCGCTCATGGACCTGTGGGCGCTCGCGAGCATCGCGGCGCCGGGGCTGCTGCCCGACCCGGAGCGCTTCGGGCAGGTCTACCGCAAGCCGATCGACCGCGGGGACGCCGAGGCGCTGGGCCGGCTGCGGCGCAGGATGCGGCCGTTCCTCCTGCGGCGCACCAAGGAGCAGGTGGCCGCGGACCTGCCCGCCAAGACCGAGCAGGTCCTGACCGTCGAGGCTCGGCGCCAAGCACCGCAAGGCCTACGACCAGCGCCTGGCCCGCGAGCGGCAGCGGATCCTCGGGCTGCTGGAGGAGGACACCGCCCAGTCGCGCTTCATCGCGCTCAAGGCGCTGACCACCCTGCGGCAGATGGCGCTCGACCCGGCGCTCGTCGACGGCGAGGACGGGATGGAGCCTGAGGCCGCCGAGAGCGCGGGTGGCGGGGAAACCGGGGAGGCCGGCGAGGGCCGCCGGCGGGACGGGCGGTTCCGGCAGGAAGACGGCCCGCGGCGCGAAAGCCGTGAAGGGCAGGGCTGCCGGCGCCCCCGCAACGGGCCGTAGGGGACCGGGGAGGCGGTCGAGCCCGTCGGCCAAGGTCGAGGTGCTGGTCGAGCACCTGGGGCCGATCCTCTCCGAGGGGCACCGCGCCCTCGTCTTCTCCCAGTTCACGCGCTACCTCTCCGGCGTGCGCGAGCACCTGGAGGCCACCGGTGTGCGAACCGCCTACATGGACGGCTCCACCCCCGACCGGCAGAAGGTCATCGACGCTTTCCGGGCCGGTGAGGCCGACGTCTTCCTCATCTCCCTCAAGGCCGGCGGCTTCGGGCTCACGCTCACCGAGGCCGACTACGTCTTCCTGCTGGACCCGTGGTGGAACCCGCAGGCCGAAGAGCAGGCCGTCGACCGCACCCACCGGATCGGCCAGGACAAGCCGGTCATGGTCTACCGGCTCGTCTCGGCCGACACCATCGAGGAGAAGGTCATGGCCCTCAAAGGAGAAGAAGGCCGAGCTCTTCGCCCGGGTCGTCGAGGGGGCCGGGGAGGCTGAGGCCGGCGGCGAGGCTGCTGCGGGCGCCGGTGCGGGTGCCGCCGTTGGTGCGGCGGGCTCGGGCGGGCTCAGCCCGGCGGCCCTGACCGCCGCCGAGATCCGCGAGCTCATCGAGGGCTGAGGCGCTCGACGTCGTCGGGCACCGCCGTGGGCCGGGCCGTCGCCAAGCGTCTGTGCTGTGGCCCCTACCCGGTTGTGCCCGGGTGGGGGCCTTCTGCGCGGCTGGGGACATTTTCTTCCGGTCGGGGACATGCTGCGCGTGTGGGGACGGGATTGCTGTCCCCGACGGCGTCGAATGCCCCTGGCCGCAGCGGCACGCACCCGGACGCGCGGAATGTCCCCGGCCGGGAGTGATGGGGGCGCGGCCGGTGGCAGCCTGCACCTCCTCCCCGGTGTCGTCCGCAGCATCCGGCCATCGCCTCACGGGCGCCCGCAGCGGACCCATCCACGCCGATCGGCCATGGCTCAGGCGGTCCCCGATGCCACAGAGTCGGGACTGCAGGTGGTTTCCACAGGGCTGACAAGCCCCTGAGCGCGGCGGCTCGGGGCGGCCCGATGCTGGTGGGGCGGGCACGGCGCCCGCTGGGGAGCAGCGGTGCGCTGGTCCCCACCGATCAGAGGAGAACCCCATGAGGACACCCACCAGGACCACCCTGCGCGCCCTGCGCACCAGCGTGATGCTGGCCCGCCCGAGTGACGCCTCAACGCTGCCGGCTGTTCTGCGGCGACTAGCGACCAAGGAGGAGGGCATGGCCACCGCCGAGTACGCCATCGGCACCTTGGCGGCCGCGGCCTTCGCCGGCCTGCTGCTGGCGCTCATGCGCTCGGGCAGCCTGAGCGGGGCGTTGCAGTCCATCATCGAGTCGGCGCTCTCGGTGTGATGTGCGCCGTCATCGCAGCAGGTGGGCGCGCTCGCCCCCGAGTGGCCCGGTCACCTGATGGTGGCCGACGTCGCCGCCCGGGTCCCGCTTCCCGCAGGCCTTCCGGCCGCGTGGAACCGCATCCCTCACCTGGTCACCGGCCCCGACGAGGCCGCGGGGGCGGCGACCAGGGCGGGTGCACCACAGGAGGAGAGGAGGGGATGGTGACGGCTGAGACGGCACTGTCACTGCCCGCTGTCGTCCTCGTCCTGCTGATGGTGCTGGCGGCGGTCAGTGCCGGCGTCACTCAACTGCGGGTGGCCGATGCCGCCCGCACCGCCGCCCGTCAGGCCGCCATCGGCCAGGAGGACTACGCCGGCGCCGCCCAGCGCGTGGCCGGAGGGGTGAGCCTCGGCGTCGAGCAGGGCGAGCTCACGTGCGTCACCGTCGCCCGACCCGTCCCCGGCCCCCTGGGCGGCCTGGGCCTGACAGCGCGCGCCCGCGCTTGTACCTACACCGAGCCGAGCAGCCCATGAATCGCCATGGAGACCGGAGCCGACAGATGGCCCATGCTCCGGATCCGCTGGCCTTCCCCGTCGTGGCTTCCACCGCGCTCGCGACCTCCAGCCGGGAGGCCGGACGGCCGTTCTGCCGCCCGGCTGGACGATCGGCGCAGCAACCGGCCGCCCGGGGCGCCAAAGGAAACCGCCCCGGGTGGGACGAGCGTGGCTCGGGGACTGTCTACGCGCTCGGCGTCATCGCCGTGCTGCTGGCTGCGGCAGTCGGCATCGCGGGCCTCATCCAGGCTCAGAGCGCCGCCGGCCGGGCCCGGGCGGCCGCCGACCTCGCGGCCATCTCCGGTGCCACGGTCCTGTCCTCGGTCATCGCCCCCGGTGACCCCTGCGCCATGGCCGGGCGCGTGGCTGCCGCCAACGGTGCCTCGGTGAGCGCCTGCTCCGTGGCCGGTGAGGACGTCACCGTCAGCGTCGTCGTCCCGACGACGATCCTCGGCCGACCCCGCCAGGCCACCGCCCAGGCCCGCGCCGGCCCTGTCGACGCCCCGCCTAAGCCGTGAACCGGCCCAAACCCGGGTGTGCACACGGTGCGCCCGGGCGCCTGAGGCGTCGAGGACGCACGTCAGCCTTCGACGACGCCTGTCACGGGTACAGTCCGCGAGGCCTACCGTGCATCCTCGAGGGTGGGGACCGGCGAGAACCGGCCTCCACTCGGGCCGGCGCCGCCGGACATCGGGGGCAGCCCGGCCCTCAGTCCTCGATGGCGACGGTGGCGCCGCCCGCGAACTGGGCCGCGTGGAGGCGCGCGTAGGCGCCGTCCGCCGCGATGAGCTCATCGTGGCTGCCCTGCTCGACGATGTCGCCGTGCTCCATGACCAGGATGGTGTCGGCGTCGCGGATCGTGGACAGGCGGTGAGCGATGATGAAGCTCGTGCGGCCCTCGCGCAGCGCGTTCATCGCCTGCTGGACCAGCAGCTCCGTGCGGGTGTCCACGCTGCTGGTGGCCTCATCGAGGATGAGCACGGCCGGGTTGGCCACGAAGGCCCGCGCGATCGTGAGCAGCTGGCGCTCGCCGGCGGAGATGTTCGCGGCGTCCTCCTCCAGAACCGTGTCGTAGCCCTGCGGCAGGGCCTTGATGATGTGGTCGACGAAGCACGCCCTCGCGGCGGCCTCGACCTCCCCATCACTGGCCCCCGGGCCGCCCGTAGCGGATGTTCTCGCGGATAGTGCCGGCGAACAGCCACGGGTCCCTGCAGGACCATGCCGGTGCGGCGACGCACGTCGTGACGCGTCATGGTGGCGATATCGCGCCCGTCGATGAGGATGCGTCCCCCGTCGAGCCTCGTAGAAGCGCATGAGCAGGTTGACCAGCGTGGTCTTGCCCGCCCCTCGTGGGCCCCCACGATCGCAACCGTGTGCCCGGGGTCGACCCGCAGCGACAGGTCCCGGATGAGACTCGACCTCCGGGCTGTAGGAGAAGCGCACGTGCTCCATCTCGATGACACCCGGGCCCGCCGGGCTCTTCGGCGAAGCCGCCGCGGTGCCCGCAGCGGTCGCAGCGCCGCTCTCCGGTGCGACGTCGTCGGGACGCTCCTCCTCGGCGTCGAGCAGCTCGAAGATCCGCTCGGCGCTCGCGGTCCCGGACTGCACGGCCGTGGCCATGCCGCCGAGGCTGGCCCAGGGGCTGGGAGAACTGCTGGGAGTACTGGATGAAGGCCTGCACATCGCCCAGGCGCAGCGACCCGGAGGCGACCATGGCGCCGCCGACCACCGCGATGGCCACATAGTTGATGTTCCCGATGACCAGCATGATCGGCATCATGATCCCGGAGAGGAACTGGGCGCGCAGCGAGGCCCGGAACAGCTCCTCGTTCTCGGCTGCGAAGGCCTCGCGCACCGAGGCCGTGCGCCCGTAGACCTGCACCAGGGCGTGCCCGGAGAAGGACTCCTCCACCCGGGTGTTGATCTTGCCGGTGCGCGCCCACTGGTGGGTGAAGGCCTTCTGCGAGCGCGGCCCGATGACCCCGAAGACCACGCCCATGAGCGGGAACATGATGAGCGCCACCAGCGCCAGCTTCCAGGAGATGGAGAACATCATCCCCAGCACGCCCACCACCGTGAGGATCGCGGTCAGGGCGCCGGACAGGGACTGCTGGAGGGTGTTGGTGACGTTGTCGACGTCGTTGGTCAGGCGGCTGAGCAGCTCGCCGCGCTGGACGGTGTCGAAGTAGCTCAGCGGAAGGCGGTGGACCTTGTCCTCCACCTGGGCGCGCAGCCGGTAGAGGGCCTTGATCGTGATGCGGTTGATGAGCCAGCCCTCAAGCCAGTTGAGCAGGCTCGACCCCACGTACAGGCCCAGCACCACTGTCAGGATCCGGCCCAGGCGGGTGTAGTCGATACCCGCGCCGGGGACGACGTCCATCGCCGAGAGCATGGTGGCGAAGTCGTCCATCCCCCGCGCTCGCAGGGCCTCAACGGCCTGGGCCTTGGTGGTGCCGGCCGGCAGCATCGTGGAGACCACGCCCTCGAAGATGACGTTGGTGGCCTGACCCAGCACCTTGGGGGCCGCCACCGCCAGCACCACCGTGCCCACCGCGGCCAGGGCCACGACCACCAGGGAGACCCGGTAGGCGCCCAGCAGCCCGACCATCCGCTTGAAGGAGGGCCAGAAGGCCTCGGCCTTGCCCGGAGGCGGCCCGTCGTGCCAGTCGCCCGAGGCGGCCTGCGCCTCAGCGGCCAGCTTGAGGTCCTCCTCGCTGAGCTCATCGGGGGCGACGACGGCGCTCGCGGTGCTCTTGCCGGTGTTCTTGCCAGCGTTCCTGCTCATGCTGCGGCCTCCGCTCCGAGCTGGGAGGTGACGATCTCGCGGTAGACGGCGCAGGTGGCCAGCACTCAGTGTGCGTGCCGCTACCCACCAGGTGGCCGCCGTCCAGGACGAGGATCTGGTCGGCCTCGACGATCGTGGAGACGCGCTGGGCCACGATCACCTTCGTGATGCCGGCCGTCGCCGGCCCCATGGCCTCGCGTAGCCGCGCGTCGGTGGACACGTCCAGGGCGGAGAAGGAGTCGTCGAAGATGAGGATGTCGGGCCGGCGCACTAGGGCCCGGGCGATGGCCAGGCGCTGACGCTGACCACCCGAGACATTCGTGCCGCCCTGGGCTATGGGTGCCTCAAGGCCCCCGTCCATCTTGGAGACGAAGTCCTTGGCCTGGGCGACTTCCAGGGCCTGCCACAGCTCATCGTCGGTGGCCTCCTCACGCCCCAGGCGCAGGTTGGAGGCCACGGTCCCGGCGAACAGGAAGGGCTGCTGGGGCACGAGCCCCATCTGGGCCCACAGCGCCTCGGGGTCGGCCTCACGCACGTCGGTGCCGCCGATGAGCACCTGCCCGCTGCTGGCCTCCAGCAACCGTGCCAGCAGCCGCACCACCGTGGACTTGCCTGACGCCGTCGAGCCGACGATCGCCGTCGTCGTCCCGGGCTGGACCGTGAAGCTCACCTCCGCCAGGACGCGGGCGTCGGCGTCGGGGTAGACGAAGGTGACGTCCCGCATCTCAACCGTCCCGGGAGCCGGGAAGGTGTCGACGGCGTCGGGGGAGGAGGTAATGGTCGGCGACGTCGCCAGCACCTCGCTGATGCGCTCGGCGCACACCGCGGCGCGCGGGATCATGATCGTCATGAAGCTCGCCATGACGATGCCCATGAGGATCTGCATGAGGTAGACATGAAGGCGATGAGGGTGCCGACCTCCACGTCGCCGTCGCCGACCCGGTGGCCGCCGAACCAGATGACGCCAACGATCGTCACGTCCAGCACCAGCATCACCAGCGGGAACAGCAGGACGAAGAGCTGGCCCACGCGCTCGCCGACCCGGGCGATATCGGTGTTGGCGTCCTCGAAGCGCTCGGTCTCGGCCTGCTCGCGCACGAAGGCGCGGATGACTCGGATGCCGGTGAGCTGCTCGCGCATCACCCGGTTGATGGCGTCGAGCTTGTCCTGGTAGGAGCGGAACAGGGGCAGCATGCGGCCCACGATGAGGCCCACCGCGACCAGCAGGACCGGCACCGACACCCCGATGAGCCACGACAGACCCGGGGCGCGCGTGACCGCCATGACGATGCCGCCCACCGCCATGACCGGCGCCGTCACCAGCATCGTGGCGCTCATCATCACCAGCATCTGGACCTGCTGGACGTCGTTGGTATTGCGGGTGATGAGAGAACCCGCCCCGAAGGCGGAGATCTCCCGCTCCGAGAAGCCGCTGACCCGGTCGAAGACCTCGCCGCGCAGGTCCCGGCCCATGCTCATCGCCGCGCGCGCCGCCAGGTAGGTCGCCAGCACCGTGCACACGCCCTGGGCCAGGCTCACCCCCAGCATGAACGCGCCCATCCGCCAGATATATCCGGAGTCCCCGGTGGCCACACCCTTGTCGATGATGTCGGCGTTGAGGGTGGGGAGGTACAGGGAGGCCATCACCTGTGCGAACTGAAGCACCAGGACGCACACCAGCAACCCGGTATAGGGGCGCAGGTGCGTGCGCAGTAATCGAAGGAGCATGCTGGGAACGTATCAGCCTCACGGTGCGTGAGGGCGAGCATCTCATGAATATGAGGGAGAGCGTCTTATGAATGTTGGTTCATGCCCGCGTAGGGGGCGGGCTCACGTCGCGTCAGGTCCGGCGGCTGGATTGACCGTGTCGGATGACTTCGCCGCTGATTCTGCGAGGTTCGACTCGCCAAGCAGTAGGTCGAAGCTCAGTTGCCTCTGGTCACTGGGGTCGAGGGGGCGTCCACGTCGTCCGTTCTGGACAGGTCTCGGTGGGCGGGGTCGGCGGTTGAGGGGTTCTGGGGTGCCGCATCAATCAGGAGCCGCAGCAGGACGGCGGCCCCGGCCTTGTCCAGGGGCTCGTTGTTGTTGCCGCACTTGGGCGACTGCACGCAGGAGGGGCAGCCGCTCGCGCAGCCGCAGCCCTCGATGACGGCCAGCGTCGCCTCCAGCCAGTCGCGCCCGGCCCGGTAGCCGCGTTCGGAGAAGCCCGCCCCGCCGGCGTGCCCATCGTGGACGAAGACCGTGGGCGCCCCCGTCTGCGGGTGCATCGCCGTTGACAGCCCGCCGATGTCCCAGCGGTCGCAGGTGGCCAGCAGCGGCAGCATCCCGATGCTCGCGTGCTCGGCCGCGTGCAGGGCCCCGGGCAGGTCGGTGGGCTCCAGGCCCGCCGCCTCACAGACCTCCTGCGGGATCGTCCACCACACGGCGGCGGTGGGCAGCACATGCTCGTCCATCTCCAGGGCGTGCTGTGAGACGACCTCCCCGCCGGGCAGCGCCATCCGCTGGTAGCCGGTCACCTGACTGGTGACCTCCACCGAGCCGAAGGACCAGGTGATGGCGGCTGCGCCCGTGGGCTCGGGGGCGTCACCGGGGGATGAGCCGGCCCGCCCGCTGCCGGCCGGACCGGGGCCGGTACTGGCTGGAATGGAACTTCCGCTGGGACCGCCGCCGGGACCGGCCGGCTCTTCCGGCTCGCGCGCCGATGGCTCACGGCTATCGCCCGGCGTCGTCTGACCCGACCGGCCCCAGACCTGCTGCTCGCGCTCGGCAATGATGCGCACGCTCGAGCGCGACCGGGCCCGCGTGCGGTAGCCGACCGCCGCCTTCTGCCGCACGAGGGCGACGTCGTCGGCCAGCTCCTCGACCACGTAGACGCGCCCCTGGTGGACGTAGACCGCGCCCTCGTGGACGGTGGAGTCGGCGGCCGCGCCGTCCACCGTGCCGATGATGACGCCCGTGTCGGCCTCCACCACCGGCACCTCGGGCGGGCCGTCGCCGCGCAGGGAGGTCAGGTCCTGGGGCCGCCCGGGCAGGTTGACGTTCCAGAACCAGCCCGTGGGCCGACGCCGCAGTGCACCCCGATCCTCCAGCTCGCGCAGCAGGGCGTCGTCGGACAGGCCGAACAGGGCCAGGTCCGAGGCCCGCAGGGGAGCCTCGGAGGCGGCGGCGCACAGGTGGGGCGCGAGCACGTAGGGGTTGGCCGGGTCGAAGACCGTGGCCTCGGGGGCGGCGAAGACCGCCTCGGGGTGGTGCACGAGGTAGGCGTCCAGCGGGTTGTCGGAGGCGATGAGGACGGCCAGGCCGCGGGTGCCGGCGCGCCCGGCCCGGCCCGCCTGCTGACCCAGCGAGACGCGCGTGCCCGGCCAGCCGGCGATGAGGACCGCGTCCAGCCCGGTGACGTCGATGCCCAGCTCCAGGGCGTTGGTGGTGGCCAGGGCCCGCAGCCGGCCCGAACGCAGGTCGGCCTCCAGAGCCCGGCGCTCCTCGGGCAGGTAGCCGCCGCGGTAAGCCGACACCGTGCCGACAAGCTCGGGCAGCGAGAGCCCCAGCGTGTGGCGGGCCCGCTCGGCCACGACCTCCGCCGAGCGACGCGAGCGCACGAACACCAGCGCCCGGGCGCCCACGCTCAGCAGGTCCACGAGCAGCTCGGCGGCCTCGACGACGGCGCTGCGCCGCGCCGAGGGATCCTCGCTAGGGTCGCCCGAGTCCGGTTCGGCGCTGCTGGGTGGGGTATCGCCGCTCGTGACCGGAGGCCGGCGGTGGGCGGCGGAGGCGATGGCGTCGGTGCCGGCCTTCGGCGGGGCCTCTGTTCTCAACACCTGCTGTGGGGACGGCGTGACGTTGGGAGCGGGGAGGTTTTCGCCGTCAGCGCTCGCGGGCCGGGGTGCGTCGGGGCTCAGGGAGCCCGAGGGCGCCGGACCGCCCTCGCCGGGAGCCGGCAGCACCCAGGGGTCGCGCAGGGCCGGCTGCCACAGGGCCAGGGTGCGCTCCCCGGCGGGTGCGGCGTCGTCGGTGACGGCCACGACGTCGTCGGGCTCGACGCCGATGAGGCGGGCCGCGGTGAGGGCCGGCTCGGCTGCCGTCGCCGAGGCGCACAGGACCACCGGCTGCGGGCCGCGTGGGCGCAGTCGCGCCACGAGCCGCAGGAGGCGACGCAGCACGAGGGCGACGTGGGCCCCCAGGATCCCGCGGTAGGCGTGGCACTCGTCGATGACGATGTAGCGCAGGCCCCGCAGGAGACGGCTCCAACGCTCATGGCCCGGCAGCAGGGAGAAGTGGAGGAAGTCGGGGTTAGTCAGGACGACGTCGGCGTGGGCGCGCACCCAGTCGCGCTCGGGCAGGGGAGTGTCGCCGTCGCAGGTGCCGGCGCGCACCGTGCGCAGGGAGCCCGCGGGCGTGCCGGCCTCGCACTGGACGGCCTCGAGCTCGCCGATGAGCCGGGCCAGGGCGGCGGCCTGGTCGGCGGCGAGCGCCTTGGTGGGGGAGAGGTACAGGGTGGTGGGGCGCCGGGTGTGGGCGGAGATGCGCGAGTTGGCGCCGGGGGACTGGGCGGTCAGGACGTCGGAGAGCGCCGGCAGCCAGGCCGCCAGGGACTTGCCCGAACCGGTGCCGGTCGCCAGGACCGTGTGGCGGCCGGCGTGGGCGGAGCGCGCGGCGGCGACCTGATGCGTCCAGGGGCGATCGACGCCCAGGCGGCGGTAGGCGGCCACGAGGTCGGGGTCCGCCCAGTCGGGCCAGTCGGCGTGGCGGCCGGGGCGGGCCGGGGTGCGCTGGAGGTGGACGAGCCGGCCGTCGCGCCCGCCGATGGACTCCAGGAGCCCGGTGAGGTCGCGTGCGGTCCCGTCTGCCATGGGGCACAGTGTGCACCACCGGTGGCTGGAGGCGTCTGACTGGTCTCCGGCGGTGGGTTGTGACACCAATCGCCGAGCGAGCCGGCGGCCTATCCCTCCGGCCGCGTGCGCCGGGGTCTGGAACTTAGTCGCTGTGGGCTGAGCGGAGTTTCGGCGGTGGGTTGTGGGGTCTTGGTGTCACGGATGGCGACTTTTAGGCCGTCCATCGGCTGGCGCGCCTGGGCCTGTGTGGTTCTGATCTGCGCATATGCACCGGGGCGTGATGTCCATGAGTCTGGCTCGTCCCTAAAAGTCGCCCACAGTGACACCATTCGCCGAGCGAGCCAGCGGCCTGCTCTCCGGCCGCGTGTGCCGGCTCTGGGGCTTAGGTGCCGTGGGTTGAGTGGGGGTCTCGGTGGTGGGTGGTGAGGTCTTGGTGTCATGGTTGGCGACTTTTGGGGTGTCCGTCGGCTGGCGTGTCCGGGTCTGTGGGGCTCTGACCAGCGCATACGTGTCAGGGCTCGACGGTCATCGACCAAGCGTGTTCTTAAAAGTCGCCGTTTGTGACACCGGTCGTGGAGTGAGCCTGGTGGTCTGTGGTCTGGGCGTGGGTGCTGGGTGTGGGGGTTAGTGGCCTTGGGCTTCTTCGGCGTCGTCGGTGAGGTAGGTGACGATGCGGACCAGGTCGTAGGGGGTGGAGGTCTCGGTGGTGGTGATGGTGCCCTCGATGGGCCGCCACTGGCTCTCGCCGGTGGGGCGGAACCTCGTGGTCCAGCTCGTGGTCAGGGTCGTGGTGACTCCGGTGGCGGTGTGCTGGTAGTGGTGGGTGACGGTCTGGTGGGGGTAGGGGGCGCCGGGGTCGGTGGTGGTTGTGGTGGTGCCGTCTCCCCAGCCCCAGGTGTAGGAGACCGGGGTGAACTCCACCTCGATGGAGGTGCCCAGGATGGTGGTGGTCTGGTGCTGGGGGCTGGGGCTGGTGTAGACGATGAAGGCCTTGGAGATGATGACCTTGGGCCCCGGGGGCTGACGCGTGATACCCGAGCCGGAAGCGATCAGGGTGGCGGCCTGGCGGGTGGTGACCGTGACCGTGCGGGGCTCATCATCGCCGGCAGGCTCGGAGGGTTCAGGCTCCGGATCCCAATTTGCACGCAGCCCGCATTTTCTTGTGCTCATCTTGGTAAGACTTGCAGCTGCCGTGAGGTACTGCTGCCTTCGTCTGATTATCAGAGTACTGCACTGTCGTTCCTGGAGGGCTGGAAGGCTCAGGCTGCTCTGCTGGCTGAGGCGGGGTCACAGTTTCATGACGTTCTCCATGGGTGACGACATGATTGTCGCCGGACTCCGCTCCCCAGCTTACGGCTGTTCCAGAGTCCTGAGAGGAGCCTGGTGCACTCACGGCACTTGGAGATAGCGCTCCCGCGCACAGCAATACGGTAATGGTGAAACGATTGTGTGATTTCATTGTTCCAACACCTTGACTCCGCCGATCATCCAGCGAGTTCCGTCATGTCGGATTGCAAAGTCCAGGACTTGGTTGTCTTTGGGTTCGGTAACTGATGGTTTTTCCCCTCCGCCTGGGTAAGACACCACCTTTCCTTGGTTGGCGGTGACATCTAGTTCGTTGTAATTGTATCCTTCGATTTTCTCGTAGTATGTGTAATTCGTGATTTCTTGGTCCCACTTGTCCGCCCAGCCGCCGTTCGCGTGGAGCTTGGTGGCTCGATCGATAACGGATTTGCAGAACTGGCAGCGGTCGTCGCTCATCTTTGCTAGTTCGGTGGTGTTGCCGGTCATGTAGGCGTAGCGGTACAGCTCTAGGAAGTACCAGGCCGTCATGGCTGCCCCCTCGCGTGTTTGGTCATTCATCTGCTCGGGCTTCTCCGGGGCAGGTTCGGCCAGGGCGGCGTCGCGCTTGGCTCGCAGCTCAGGAGTCAGGGCGGCTTCGCGGGAGGCGGTCGCGCTGGCGTTGGCGTCAGCGATGCCCTTCTCCGCCCGGGCAATAGCCGCCGACGCGCTGGCACTGGCGCTCGCACTGGCCTCAGCCTTGGCGTCCCTTGCTGAGCAGGCCGCCACCCCCAGCGCCAGCACACACACCGCCACCAGTCCGGCCACACCCCCTCCGGCGTCCGAAACGAGCTCCGGGTCGAGCCTCGGGGCGGGGCCTGGGCCCCGACAGCACCACCCGACCTGGCCGTCCCGGACTGACGGCCAGGGCTTCTTGCTCCGCGTGCCCGTCGATGCCGTCAAGGGGCAGCCCGGCCTGACGGTCGTGCGCGGTGGAGCGTTGCGTTGGTGGGGTTGAACGGCCAGGACCGGGAACTGGACGCCGCACACCCGCGGGCGCAGCAGATCGTAGGGACGCACTCATCACGGAAGCCTCCTCGCCACCGAAACAACTCCATACCCCGCCCGGCCGGGCGACACTGTCCGTCCAGACGGTGCATTGACATTACCTGCCCCAACGCCCCCAAACCAGACCTCGAGGAAACCCTGTGGAAAACCTCGAAAAGAGACTCGTGCACCAGCCCCGTCACACCCGGCCGGGCCCTTGATTCACCCCGCTCAACAGGCCGGGGCCTCGGGACCACTCACCAGGAGTGGTCCCGAGGCCCCGAGGCCGCGCTCGCAGCGGCGGCTTTCTGTGCGCCTCCCTGTGCGCCGTCCTACGCCGTCGCGGCAGCCCGACCTGCAGTGGCAGCGCCGTCGGGAACGCCGTCAGAACTGCTGCTGGTCCACGCGATGGTGCTCCGGGTGCACCGGGAACCGGCCTGCAGGGAGCACGAGCGCCAGCGGTGCCACCGGCACGATCGCGAAGAACACTGTCACCCACACCGCGCCCAGGCTGAGCATCTCGTGGATGAGCAGGACCGCGGGGGCAAGGATCGCCACGATGCTGAAGGCCGCCAGCGCCCCTGACCACCGGCCGCACCCGCCTCGGCGCCAGCGCGGTCAGCGCCAGGGCGAGTGTGGGGAGGACCAGGACGTAGGCGGCGCCGGGCACCAGCACCATGAGCGGGATGCAGGCGGCCGTCAGCAGGAGCAGCACCGCGGCGAGGGTCTCCTGCCCGAGCCCCTCCTTCCAGCGCCGCACCACGAAGTGCGCCGTGAGCCCGGCCCCGATCAGGGCCCCGCTGGCGAACATCCACACCAGCAGCGGGTTCGGCCCGAGTCCGCTCTCCGGCGCCCACTTCATCGCCATGGCCCCGCGCTGCACCAGCCCCGCGGCGGCAGAGGCGAACGCGGCTCGCCACGTCAGACCCCAGACGCTCCCCAGGACCCGCTTCCAGCGCAGCGACCGTGCCCGTACCGCAACGACGCCGAGCGCGGCGATGACGGCCAGGCACCCCAGCCCCATCCCGACCGCGGCCGGGTAGCGCACCGTCAGCCCCCGCCACAGCTGGAAGAAGTGAAGGTCGCCGTCGGCCGTGAGCGTGGGGGCCTGCGCGTCGAAGGCCCAGGCCCGCGCGAGGTCCAGGACCTGGTCGCCGTAGTGCTGGAGGGTCGAGTGGTCGACGTAGCGTGGGGCGTCGGTGGGGTGGTGGTAGTGCTCGGCGTCCCCAATCGCCGCGATGTTGAGCACCGTGAAACCCTCGGGGATGAACGCCGCCATGTCAGTGGTGTTGGGCATGCGCGCGTACAGCGGGGGCAGGAGCGAGCCGGCCACGGGCTGCATCACGTGGCTGAGGAAGTAGCCGGCGACGGCGCTGTTGTTCGAGGAGGTCTCGAACATGAGCGCCGGGCCGCTCGTGCCGCGCGCCTCGAGGTTGAGGACCAGGTCGACGTTCTTGTAGTCGGTGCGGTGGTGGCGCATCTCGTTGCGGGCGCCGACGAGGCCGACTTCCTCGCCGTCGGTGATGACGATCTTCAGCGAGTTCTCCGGTTGGCGCCCCTCTGCCTTGATAGCCCGGAGCGTCTCGACGATGGCGGCCACGCCGTAGCCGTCGTCGGAAGCCCCGTAGGAGTTCCCGGGAACCTTGCGTACTACGCCGTCCTCGTCCTCCTCGACCGTGGACGAGTCGTAGTGGGCCATGAGCGCCATGGTGCGTTCGGACTTCCCCGGTACGTCGACGACGATCGTCTCAGCCGGCGCGTCTTTGATCTCCGTCTGCAGTTCTGCGGGGAGCGTCTGGAAGTTCTCCTTGTCCTCCGGGTTAGTGAGGTCGAATAGCGGGTCGGAGTGCACTGTGGGGGTGTAGCCGAGGTCGGTGAACATGCCGATGACGTCGTCGCGTGCCCGGTCGTGCGCCTCGCGGCGCAGGACACTGTGGGGCTCGTCGGCGAGGCGGTTGATGGCGGCCATGGCGCGCTCGGCGGAGAACGTGGTCGGGTCGGCGGTGGTCGGTGTGGGGGAGGGCAGGATGAGGACGCTCAGGCCCGCCACCAGACCCAGCAGGACGGCGATCGGGGCCAGTAGGCGCCGGGTGAGACCGGGCGTGGAGAAACGGCGATCAGTCATGGTGTCAGCTTTCCGGACGTGAATCGGTGGTGAACGGGGGGAGGAGGGGCGGCGTCGCCTTCACGCCTGTGGCTCACCGGCGGTGAGGATGGGGCCCGGGATGCGGCGTGGGGAGCGAAGGCGACGCCAGGCGTGGCCGGCTCAGGCCTTGGGCCAAGCGACGACCAGGCAGACGGCGATGAAGCCGACAGTCCGCCACCTGCGTCCAGTCGAGCCAGGCCCGGCGACGCGGCAGGGCCGGCAGATCCGGCCACAGCGTGATGCCTCGGACGATCCCGTACGGGCCGGGCAGCGATGCCGCCGCCAGGATCCAGGTGGGCACGTGCGCCCAGGGCCCCGAGACCGGGTGGGAGATGTGGGTCTGACCTGCTGCGACGGAGGTCGGGAACGGTGGAAGGGTGAGGTATCCGTGCTCATGGAACCAGGCTGTCGGAGCGTGATCGTCCATACGATCCAGCCACCTGGTCGGTCGATGTCGGGCCAGCCCGACAACACCGTGACGGTCCACGAGAAGGACGGGGTGGCGGGGTGAGGTGGGGTGTCCCGTCCGGGTCCGGGTGAGCGCGGGTAACGGTGATGCCGGCGAACGGCCTCCCGTGTGGTTCCGGGCGCGCAGAGGGCCTTTGGAGCGGTGGGGAGTGTCCAAATCGGACACAAAGGCGGCAACGAGTACTGAGCGCGTCTGACAGAACCGCATGATTCCGCGGTTCGTATCGCTGGGTGAAACGTTGTTGGGCTCCTTTGTGTCGGATTTGGACACCATGCCTTGGCTACTGGGGCGTGAAGTCTCTGGTTGTTGTGTCTCGGGACATGGGTGACAGTTCTGTGTCACGACATCGGTGACACTTCGATGGGTCCTGGAGGCCACAGGCTGACGGATGCTCCAGTTGTCCACAGAGTGACGGCGGCCGGGTTGCGTCTACTCCGCAGACGGGCGGCAATGAGTTCCGTGAACACCATGGACGCTGAGCTGCTCGCCGCGGTGCGTGGCTGTTACGGAGCGGTGCGCATGCGGGACCTGGAGCCGACTCGCACCCAGCGCCGTCACATCGCCTCGCTGGTGAGGACCGGTGAGCTCATTGCCTATGAGCATGGGGTTGTTGGTATCCCGGGTGCTGAGCGCGCCGTTGTGCTGGCGCGCATTCATGGAGGGCTCCTCACCTGCCAGGCCGCTATGCGCTACTACGGGCTGCCCGTAGCCCATGGGGCCGAGCAGGTTCACCTCGTGGTTTCGGATAGCGGACGATTCGCAGCCGTGGGACGTGAGGTTATCCATGTCGATCGGAGCCAGGGCTCAGCATCTCCGACTCGTTTCCCCGTACAGGCACTTCCTGAGGCTCTGGCGCGTTTTCTGCGCTGTCACCTCCAGGACGACTCCCCACTCATCGCTCTCGATGCGGCACTTCATGATGAGCGCGTCACTGCCGAGCAGATTCGCAATCTGCTTCGTGGCCCTGGCTCGGCTCGGGCGCTCGCACGACTCGATCGCGCCAGTGACCGGGCCCGTTCCCCGTTGGAGACGCTGGCGCGTTTGGACCTTGAGGCTGCGGGTTTGGGCTTCGAGGTCGGAGTGGAGATCGAGGGGGTTGGTGAGGTGGACCTGGTGGTCGAGGGATGGGTGGTCGTAGAACTGGACGGCTACACCTACCACTGCGACGAGTACCAGTTCGCTCTCGACCGATGGCGCGACCGCCGGCTTGTTGCCCGTGGCTTCCTGCCGCTGCGCTTCACGAGGAAGGATGTCTACGCGCATCAGGTCGTTCCGGACGTGCTGAAGGCCGTGGAGTGCTGGGGAGTGTCCAAATCTGCCACAAAGGCTGCTGTGAGTCTCGGATAGAAAATACAGAACCGCGCAATTCTGCGGTTCCTGCTGCTCAGTGAACGGCGCCTGAACCTCTTTGTGGCAGATCTGGACACAGAGCCCCTCAAGGAGGTCATCGGCTGCTCTGGTGACGGCTCCTCAGTGAGAGTGACGGGGCGTCCAGGGTGATGATGTTGGAGTGAATCCCCAGTAGGTCAGATGACGTCAGTATCGATAGTCATGACAGGTCAATCGGGTTGTCCGGGGAGCGGTCTCGTGCTGGGTCGAGGGCCACGCTCCTGGCCTCATCCCAACACGCCGGGTGAGGGGAACTGGAGCGTGCTCGGGCTCACGCCGCGACCCCGATGGTCCGTGCTGCCGGCCCAGCTGCATCCGCAGGATTGCACGAGAAAGCATCACCTATCAGGACGAAAGTCCTTACCTCTATCACAAGATGTTGTGGTCTAGATACAATAAGGCCACAACATAATGTGTCTCAATGTGGCTCTTGCGGTGTATCTGGGCGTAGGGTCGGCACCGGTGCCGCCGACCGCCCCGCTCCCCGCAGGCAGCGCGCAACCGCTGACGGCACCCGGAAGGACTGGCCCCATCCATGCTCGGCAGGGCCGCGAACAGGAACGAGAAGGACCATCGGAGAGACCCGTGCTCGAGAAGAACCTTGCCTCCACCACCCCCGCAGCTGACGGCTCGGCGCAGCCGTCGGCCGCCACTCCCGCCACCGACCCGCGCCTCGTGGCCCCCGGCTCGGCCGACTCGGCCGTCGCGCGCGGCGAGCGCCCCACCGTGGACGCCATCGCCACCATCACCGAGTACCTGGACCGCTCCGACTGGCGCGTCAACGCCAACGCCAACCAGGGATACTCGCTGGGCGGGATGATGCTCAACACCTCCGGCAAGGTCGTCGCCAACTACTGGCTCAGCCAGGTCTACCCGGCCGCCGCCGGCCAGGCCCACCGCAACGCGGACCTCCACATCCACGACCTGGACATGTTCGCCGGCTACTGCGCCGGCTGGTCCCTCAAGGACCTCCTCCAGCAGGGCTTCAACGGTGTCCGCGGCGCCATCGCCGCCGGCCCCGCCAAGCACTTCTCCTCAGCCGTCGGGCAGATCGTCAACTTCCTGGGCACGCTCCAGAACGAGTGGGCCGGCGCCCAGGCCTTCTCCTCCTTCGACACCTACATGGCGCCCTTCGTCCGCCTGGACGACATGACCTACGCCCAGGTCAAGCAGTGCATGCAGGAACTCATCTTCAACCTCAACGTCCCCTCGCGCTGGGGCACCCAAACCCCCTTCACCAACCTCACCTTCGACTGGACCTGCCCCGCGGACCTCGCGGACGAGCACCCCCTCATCGGCGACGACGTCTGCGACTTCGCCTACGGCGACCTCCAGGCCGAGATGGACCTCATCAACCGCGCCTTCATGGAGGTCATGACCGAGGGTGACGCCGAGGGCCGCGTCTTCACCTTCCCCATCCCCACCTACAACATCACCCGCGACTTCGACTGGGACGCCCCCAACACCGAGCTCCTGTTCACCATGACCGCGAAGTACGGCCTGCCCTACTTCCAGAACTTCATCAACTCCGAGCTCGACCCCGGCATGATCCGCTCCATGTGCTGCCGCCTCCAGCTCGACCTGCGCGAGCTGCTCAAGCGCGGCAACGGCCTGTTCGGCTCGGCCGAGCAGACCGGCTCGGTCGGCGTCGTCACCATCAATATGGCCCGGCTCGGCTACCTCTACGCCGACGACGAGGCCGGCCTGACCGCCCGGTTGGACGAGCTCCTCGAGATCGGCCGCGACACCCTGGAGCTCAAGCGCACCGTCATCCAGCACCACATCGACGCCGGCCTGTTCCCCTTCACCAAGCGGTACCTGGGCACCCTGGACAACCACTTCTCCACCCTGGGCGTCAACGGCATGAACGAGATGGTTCGCAACTTCACCCGCGACGCTTACGACCTGACCGACCCGCGCGGCCACGCCATGTGCGTGCGCCTCCTGGACCACGTGCGGGACAAGATGGTCGAGTTCCAGGAGGCCACCGGCCACCTCTACAACCTCGAGGCCACCCCGGCCGAGGGCACCACCTACCGTTTCGCCAAGGAGGACCGCAAGCGCTACCCCGGCATCCTCCAGGCCGGAACGGAGACCAACCCCTACTACACGAACTCCTCCCAGATCCCCGTGGGCTACACCGACGACCCCTTCGAGGCCCAGGAGATGCAGGAGGAGCTCCAGACCAAGTACACCGGCGGCACCGTCCTGCACCTGTACATGAACGAGCGCATCTCCTCGGCCGCCGCCTGCAAGGAGCTGGTGCGCCGCTCCCTGACCGCCTTCCGCACGCCCTACATCACCATCACGCCGACCTTCTCCATCTGCCCCGTCCACGGCTACCTCGTGGGCGAGCACCTCACCTGCGACAAGTGCGCCGAGCTCCACCCGGAGGCCGAGCCGGTCGAGTGCGAGGTGTGGACCCGCGTCATGGGCTACTTCCGGCCGGTGCGCTCCTTCAACATCGGCAAGAAGGGCGAGTACGCCGAGCGGCAGATGTTCACCGAGGTCGCCGCCGGCAGCCACGGCCCGGCCGTCTCGCGCCTGAGCGCGGTCAGCGCCTGAGAGGACCCGCCGGGACCGCTGGGTGCCGTCGGATGATCCGGCGACGGCGCCCAGCGGGCTCGGTGTCGCGACGACGCCGGCCCTCGGGTCGGCCCCGCAGCCCGGCAGTTCCCCGCAGTCCCGACAACGTCCCGAGAGGAGGGGGCAGTGACCTCACCGCAGATACGTCCGCCGACCGGCTCGCACACCGCCCGGCCGGCCCGGGTCACTGAGGACAGTGCGGGCCGGGGTACCTCCGCCGGCTCGAGGTCCGCGGGTGCCCACATCGGCGGGACCGGCGGAACCGGCGAGCCCGGCCTTCCCGAAACCGAGCTGGGAGCGACCGGGTTTCGGGAGGGTGTCGTTGTCGGCCCCAACCGCCGGCCCGCCGATGACCTGGTGATCGCCGGGCTCGTCCCCATGAGCACGGTCGACTGGCCCGACCACCTGACCGCGACCGTCTTCCTGCAGGGCTGCCCCTGGAACTGCTTCTACTGCCACAACCGGGACCTCATCCCGGCCCGCACGCCCGGCCAGGTGGCGTGGGAGGAGGTGCGCGCCCTGCTGCGCCGCCGGCGCGGGCTGCTCGACGGCGTCGTCCTCACCGGCGGTGAGGCCCTGCGCCAGGACGCCCTGGCCGACGCCGCCCGCGAGGTCACCGACATGGGCTTCCAGGTGGGGCTGCACACGGCAGGGCCCTACCCGCGGCGGCTGCGGGACATGATCGAGGCCGGGCTCGTCGACTGGGTGGGGCTGGACATCAAGGCCCTGCCCGAGCACTACGGGCAGGTGGTCGGCCGGGAGAACGCGGCCGCGAGGGCCTGGGAAAGCCTGGAGGTACTCGTTGAGGCGGCCGGCTGCGGCGGGCCCGACTTCGAGGTGCGCACCACCGTGGTGCCCGGGGACGTGACGGCCGACGACGCCGTGGAGGTGGCTCGGCGGGTGCACGCGGCGGGGGCGCGGGTCTACGCGCTCCAGCAGGCCCGCGCCGAGGGGACGAGCGGCGAGTTCGACGTCGTTGCGCCCGGCTGGGACGGGACGTGCGAGCGCATGGCCGAGCGCATCGAGGCCCTGGGCTGGGACCGCTTCACCTACCGCCCGGCGTAATACTTGGAACAGAGAACTTTCTGATCGTATAGAGCGGCTCCTGAGGATGAACTCCTGACGAGTATTGAGGCAAGATCAGGAGCACTGGCGGAGCCTACACGTGACGATTCCATTATTCACTCTCCTGGTCTGGAATGACTCGGAGAAGTTCCTCATCGGCGAATACCAAGAAGAGAACGATTTCATTCCGCATTCTGTGTCGATGTTCGATTGTAAGCAAATTTGATGTAAGTCCTTGTCTGTAGGCGGTGTCTCGCAGGGGTGGCGGTAAAATCTGCCGCCCTTGAGTGAATGCTGAATGTTGACGACGTGCCGTCCCATATGATGGCTAGTATGAATTGTGAGCCCTCGGCATGTCAGTTCCGTGCATACATGGGGTCGGGGTGTTTATAGCTTGCAACTTCTGGTTTGAACTATTGCAGTATCGAGGATTTTGCGAGACCGATCTGATAACTAGAGACCATTGTTTGTGTCGTAATTGCAGAACGCTGCCGATATGGAAATTCTGTGCGACCCAAGTGTCACGAATGTGTCGTGTTATCATAGTTTTATGGGTAAAAATACTAGAACTGAAGGCGCGGTGTGCAAGTCTCTGTCACGCGAGAAGCAGGTGCTGGCTATTCTGGATCGAATGCAGTTTCAATCGAATGGAGGTAAGGGTCTGCGTCATGACGTGAGTGCTGGGTCACTGTCCGTCGAATCTTCAGGCTCTCCAATCCAACACAGAGATAACGGTTCGCACAGGGCTTGGGAAGGATTGTGGTGCGAGTTCTGGAAAATGGAAGGATGGATTAGGCGCGGAATAACATCTGTCCTCCTCTCTCAAGTAATTATAGTTTCATTACTAGCGTGGCGAGCGGGTAAGCCGCCCGCGCTCCAGAATTCCTATTTTGCCGTTTTTTTGCTCTCTTTATCGTTGTCTATTTTGCTGCTTATTCGGTGGTTCGGTGATTACTTCCCGCGAGTTGACAATGTATTATTGTCCTATATGTACTGGGTTTTATTTATTGCTATTGTTTTTGTTTATGTGATATTGTTTCGGATGCTCAATAATTTTTTTTCCAAGAGTAAGCCCATGCAAGATAGTTTTCGAGGTTTGGTCAACCTTGGTTCGTTGGGGTTAACTCTGTTTATTTTGGGTATGTTGCTGTGTGTGGCAACATTTATGGCGCACTTGATTTATTTCCCAGGGCGCGAGCGCTGGTATGTTCTGAGAGTTTGGTGTATGAAGTTCATTCGAAGTTATTCAGTGAGGTCTGCGGGATTTGGTATGGCGGTAATGCTGGTTTCAGCAGTTCTTGGTCAGAGTGTTGTTAAAAACAATGTCACCATCGAGCAGGGGATCAAGTTGACTTTGATTCTCTCGTTGTGCGCAGTAGTGGCATCGTTCGTCAGGGGAATTGTGGGCTGGGTCAACACCGTCGAAAAAGATAGGTTGGAGTTGATGAAGAAATTAGAGGAATATTCTGAGATGAGCGGGCTGCGTCATGAGAATTTAAATAAACTCGATGTAGCGGGGCTGTTGAGCGGGTTGCAAAATATAGTCAGAACTGTGGAGCTATGTCAGCGCACTGTAGTTCTAGGTTATCCTTGGGTTGCCCTTGTTCCCGAAGTTCTGGTGGAAGCCTTTGTTGTCACCCAGGTTCAGTGGTTAACCCGAGGGTATGCTGTTGATGAATTCATCTCATCTAAAGAGGGGGTCAAGACTGAAGTCAGTGATGTTTTTCGGGCGTTCTTGTCGGATTTAAAGAAGCGCAGTCGAAGTCCTGAGCTTTATGAGCACGTTCGTTGCGAGCTTTCTCGAAGTGCTGACGAGAAGAATGGCCAGCCAAACTCTTTTGAGTTGGGGGATGAGTTGATTGTTGTTAACCTGCTGGAGAGTACATTGCGTGTACTTAGGTGCTTGGGTTGACTGGGGTGCTGAGGAGTTTTGGTTTCGATCTACCGATATTGAATCTGTCGAGAGTGATCTTTATCTATCCGGTTTCTCTTCTCTATCGATGCTGTCGTTACTAGCGTCGAAGCGTGAGCTACGACATCCTGATCTTCGAGCCGGACGCGGTCGCGGATGAGGACTTTCCTCAGTGGTGGGATCGCGGCTCCCGCTGGGAGGGGCCGCATCACTATGACAGCATTGAGCGCGCCACCCCGGCGATCAGGGCCTTCTACCGCGACCTCATCCGAATCTTCCCTCCGTTCAACGGCCCCGACGCGCTGAGTGATGACGAGGTCGATGCGTGTCTCGCTCAGGGGCTGCCGGTCGCCGACTACACCATTGGCGATGACTTGGTATACGTCGGTGTCAGCTGGTCGGCCGCTAATGCGCTGGTGGCGACCGTCAGCGAGCTCGCGTGGACGCATCGGCTCGCCGTGGCGTACGTCAGCGACGACGGAGTGATCGTGCGGCCGCCGGACCAGCCGGCGCAGCCCGCCTCCAGCGTCCGGGTGGACTACGTCGTTCAGCATGCCGTGAGGTGAATCCGGCCGCGTGAGCACGGCGTCCGTCACCCACCTACACATTAGTGATCCCATTTAGTGGAGCAACTACTGAGACATCTCCTTATTGTTCGGCTATGGTTGCTGACGGGCGGTCATCTCGTCGTCGCGGCTGACAGCGGTCAGCGGTACCCACGGCGCCCCGACCGGCTCAGGCGCACCTCGCGCCTTGCGATACCCCGGCCCGCTGGCCGAGCAAGGAGATACCCATGAACGACACCAACCTGCCCGAGACCCCTCAGGACGGTGCTCCCGCCGGCTGCCCCATGTCCCGCGCCGGCCTCGGCGAGCACCTGCCCAGCCGCAACAACGCCGCCGGCCAGGGCCGAATGACGATGGACAACGGCTCGCCCGTCTACAACAACCAGGACTCCATGACCGCCGGGCCCCGTGGTCCCGTCGCCCTCCAGGACGCCTGGCTGCTGGAGAAGCACGCCCACTTCAACCGCGAGGTCATCCCCGAGCGCCGCATGCACGCCAAGGGCTCAGGCGCCTGGGGCACCTTCACCGTCACCCGCGCCATCCCCGAGCTCACCCGCGCCGCGATCTTCTCCGCCGAGGGCAACCAGTGCGAGCTCTTCATGCGCTTCTCCACCGTCGCCGGCGAGCGCGGGGCCGCCGACGCCGAGCGCGACATTCGCGGCTTCGCCATGCGGTTCTTCACCTCCGAGGGCAACTGGGACGTCGTCGGCAACAACACCCCCGTCTTCTTCTTCCGTGACGGCAAGAAGTTCATTGACCTCAACCACGCCGTCAAGCGCGACCCCCGCACCAACCTGCGCAGCCCCAACACCAACTGGGACTTCTGGACCAGCCTGCCCGAGTCGCTCCTCCAGGTGACCATCACCATGTCCGACCGCGGCATCCCGCTGTCCTACCGCTACATGCACGGCTTCTCCTCGCACGCCTACTCCTTCATCAACGCCGAGGGCGTGCGCACCTGGGTCAAGTTCCACTTCCGCTCCCAGCAGGGTCTCGCCAACCTCACGGACCAGGAGGCCGCCACCGTCATCGCCCAGGACCGCGAGTCCAACCAGCGTGATCTGTACGAGTCCATCGAGAAGGGCCAGTACCCCCGCTGGACCATGTACGTCCAGACCATGACCGTTGAGCAGGCCGAGGCCCTGACCGACTTCAACCCCTTCGACCTGACGAAGATGTGGCCCAAGGCGGACTTCCCCTTCCAGGAGGTCGGCGTCCTCGAGCTCAACAGGAACCCCGACAACTACTTCCAGGACGTCGAGCAGGCCGGCTTCACGCCCCAGAACATCGTGCCCGGCATCGGCTACTCGCCGGACAGGATGCTCCAGGCCCGCCTCTTCTCCTACGGTGACGCCCAGCGCTACCGCCTCGGCGTCAACCACCACCAGATTCCGGTCAACTCCCCGCGCGGCGTCGCCTGCCCCCACGGCTTCCACCGCGACGGCGCCATGCGGGTGGACGGCAACGCCGGGTCCCAGAACGCCTACGAGCCCAACTCCTACGGCAACTGGCAGGACTCGCGCGAGCTCTCTGAGCCCGTCCAGGCCGGAGGCGACGTCGCCATGTACGACTTCCGCGAGGACGACCACAACTACTACACCCAGCCCGGCATGCTCTGGCGCGCCATGACGCCCGAGCAGCAGCTCGTCCTGTGCGAGAACACCGCCCGCGCCATGGGTGACTCGACCCTGCAGATCAAGCACCGCCACATCTTCAACTGCTACCACGCGGACCCCGACTACGGCCGTGGTGTGGCCCAGGCGCTGGGCATCGACATCGACAGCGTGGACCTCGACGGCGCCACCGCCGACTCCTACGAGCTGTGGCTCGCGCGCAACCGCGCCAACGCCGAGCTCGACGTCCCGACGTCGCCCGCCGCCCCCGCCTCGGCCGCGAACCTCGGCCCGGCCGGCCGCGACACCAACGTGGCTGACCCGACCACCCTGACCGACCCGATGAACGACCCCTACGTGCTCTGAGCACTCTGAGCACTGCGTCTCGGTACCCGACGGCGGCCCGCCACCTCCCAGCGGAGGCGGTGGGCCGCCGTTGGGAGGTCGCGGTGGGGAGCGGTGTCCATGGTCGGTGACGGGCCGCACATTTAGCCTCGAAGCATGAGTTACGACCTCCTGATCTTCGAGCCGGACGTGGTCACCGATGAGGACTTTCCCCAGTGGTGGGAACAGGTCTCCCGGTGGGAGGAGCCGCGCGACTACGACACCACCGAGGGCTCTACCCCGGCGATCAGGGCCTTCTACCGCGACCTCATCCGGGCCTTCCCTCCGTTCAACGGTCCCGACGCGTTGAGTGACGCAGAGCTCGAGGAGCGGGAGGAACAGGGGCTGCCGGTCGCTGACTACACCATCGGCGCCGACTACATCTACATCAGTGTCGGCTGGTCGGACGCGAACGCGCTGGTCAAGATCGTCGGCCAGATGGCCTGGACGCAGCGGCTCGCGGTTGCCTACGTCAGCGAGGACAGCTCGATCTTCCGGCCGTAGCGGCGAGGGGGCTGGCGCTGAGCCTGGAGCCTTCGACCCCGCCTCCGCCGCACAGCCACTAAGTAGTACATGTAGAACCTTTGTCGTATTCTCGTGTCATGCGTGCAGCGGGTGCCCCGGTTTCTCCGGGGAGTAGGACTGTGGGACTGCGGGAGGTCAATCAACAGGCCGGGCGGGTTTACCGTGAGGTCGAGTCCACTGGTGTGCCTGTGACGGTCACCGACCGTGGTCGCCCGATCGCCCAGATCGTCCCGATCCGTGATGATGAGTCCTGGTACGGGCGGATGGTCCGTGAGGGTAAGGTCCGTCGGGCCGCAGGCGACTGGGCGCTGCCCGCCAGGCGGTGGGGGACGCCTGAGGGTTTCGACCTGGAGCAGTTCCTCCTCGGTGAGCGCGAGGAGGACAGGTGATCTACCTCGACACCTCGGTGGCGCTGCTCTCCCTCCTCGGGCAGCCCGGAGCCGATGAGGCCGCGCAGCTCATCATGGATGCGCACGCCACCGAGGGACTGGTCTCCTCCTGTCTGCTCACGGTGGAGATGGCTCGGGCGGCGCATCGGGAGCGCTTCGATATCCACGTGGTCGATGAGTTCATCGCGGGGGTGGAGCTCGTCGAGATCGGCCCGGATGTCATTGCGCGCGCCAGCGCCCTGACTGGTGAGCTGAAGTCTCTCGATGCCATTCACCTGGCGACTGCGACGCTGCTGGACGATCCTCGTCACCCTGTCACGGTTCTGACTCATGACGCTCGGCTGGCTGACGCCGCCCGGTCCCGAGGGCTGAGCGCGATCGACCCGCTGGGCTCATAGCACCTGATAGACCTCCTCGAAGGGCAGGCGCGGGTTGCGCTCCTGGTAGGCGTCTGGCCCTGGGTGACCGACGTTGATGACCAGCAGCACCTCCACGTCCTGACCGGCGAAGAACTCGGTCGCCAACGTCTCAGCGTCGTCTCCGTTCATGGGGCCGGCTGCCAGCCCGACGGCGCGAATCGCCTGAATGACGTAGGCCGTCTGGATCAGCGCTGAGGCGCGAGCCCACTGCGCCCGCATCTCCGTCCCGCCCTCCTCCAGCAGCCGCTGGTAGCGCTCACCGCGCGGGTGCAGCCGCGGCAGGGACCCGGCGAAGGAGCGGTCGGCTGCGCAGACGAGGGTGAGAGGCGCGCCTGCGGCCTGCTCGCGATTACCGCTGGGAAGACAGGGAAGCAGGCGCTCGCGGGCCGCCGCCGATCGGACGGCTACCACCCGTAGCGGCTGGGCGTTGACCGCCGTCGGCGCCCACTTGGCCAGCTCATGGATCGCCCGCAGCTGGGCGTCGGTCACCGGCTCGTCGGTGAAGGTGTAGGCGGTGCGTGCTCCGCTGAACAGCAGTGAAGCGTCGGACTCAGTCAGGATGGACTCGGCGGGCACGGGGCCCGGAACCGGAACGGGGGAGACGACTGCCATGCTCCGATTGAAGCACGCGTCGTCTCCCCCCGGGGCGGATGTTGTCCCGACAAGGCAGTCTTGCTGTCCCCGCCCTTGCTCTCCTCGCCCTCCTGACGTGCGGCGTCGCAGCGGGTCTCCGTCACACGGGCGATCCGTGCGATGGCGGAGAGTGTGCGCTGTGAGGGCCACAGTCCTGCTGCTCGAGAAGTAGCCGTTCTCCTCGATGGGAAGGTGAGGCTCCGGGCCGAGCGTCGTAGGGAATGAGGCAGGAAGTTATGGATGAGAATGCCGCTCCCGGCGCTCGGCCTGACTGTGGTGGTCTGTATCTCCTCCTCGTGTCCCGTGCTGACGGGGCGCCTCGGGCGCCGTCAACAGTGAAGCTGTCGAGAGCAAGCCAACCGGAGCCGGTGTTGCGAGGACGTTGGCGCAAACGCTTATATTTCCGCAACGCCCGGGCGGGGTGGTGGGGAGTCGTTTCAGTACAGGAGGAGCGGCAGGAAGGCGCTGAGGTTGTTGAGGCAGTGGATGCTCGCCGGGTAGAGCAGGTTGCGATCGGTCTTGACATAGAGCAGCCCGCAGCTGAGCCCGAAGAAGGCGTGCGGGATGACACTCAGTACCTCGGAGAGCGCGAACGAGTGCATGTGCAGCGCACCGAACAGAACGCTGGAGACGACAACAGCCACCCATGTCGGTGCGAAGCGCTCGACGAGCCCAATGAGGAGCTGACGGAAGAACATCTCCTCCACAATCGGCCCCACGATGCCGAGCACGACGACGATGATGATCGGCGGGAACATCTGAATGACTTCGGCAACGCTGGCGTCATTCTGCAGGATTGCTCCGGACAGGCCGGCGAGGTTGAGCAGGGCCGAGGACGCCAGGCCGCCGACGAGCTCGATCACCAAGGTGGCGAGTCCGCCCACGATGAGAGTGAGGACGGCCCGCCGCTTACGGGCCGCTACTTGACGGGCGGCCTGGGCCAGCGGGTGGCGGAAGGCGACGCCGCCGACGGCGAAGAGAGCGATGTAGAGCGCGAGGCCGGTTGCGGGGCCGGCGTCCCCAGGGATGAGAAAGTGGCCGAGGTGGAGGGGGAAGAAGAAGGCGTAGACGCTTGTGAAGATGACCAGCGCGACGGCGCTCAGCCGGTCGGGCCGGGTGCTTGCGGTCGGAGCCGAGACCGGAGCGGGGCTCGGAGCGGAGTCCGACGGCGAAGGATTCGGTGCTCTGAAGGCGGTCGGCGTCTGCTGGGACAGGGACGTGCGGGAAGTGCTCATGGCCGGAAGTGTGGGGCGGCCGGCCCGAGAGCGGCATCGCCCCGGCGGCCTAGCCCAACGGCGTGCGTCAGACCCTGGTTCGTCAGACTCCGGTTCGACTCCCTAAGCCTCGCTGGGCGGCCTGAGCACATGGGTGGTCGGTTGCCGTGGGGGTGGAAGACTGCGCACTACCTTCGAGTTTTCATCGTCGGGGTGTTGAAGATGAGGCGAAGGTGTCGCTTCGCCTGGAATAATGCGGGTTGCTGAGATCCGAGAACTCCAGGGGAAGGACACCTTCGCGGTGAAGAAGAGCGGGTTGTATCCGGTTGTGGGTGTGGAGTCCGGGGATGTTCCTACGGTGGGGCTGGCCGGGGCTGCTGACCGAGACGAGCAGGGTCACGGGCCTGGGCGAAGAGCTCTCGCGGGTTGACCTTTCGTTGCTATGGTGGGACAAGGAGGTCTTCGGGCCTGTTGCCTTTGACCCGATGGTCTCGCGACTTGTGGGGACCCTGGCCTACCACGTCGAGGCGGTCGAGGCCGCCGTCAACCGGGCCCGCAGGACAGTAAGACAGCGGGTGTGGGACCTGGCCGGTGAGCACTCACCAACGGCTGGAATCAGCGCTGAGCGTCCGTTGGCGATCGACGTCGACGCCACCCTGGTCAACGTCCACTCAGAGAAAGTCGCCTACTCCGAGTCCAACCCCGTCCCCGAGTCCTACGCCGTCGCCGATTCCGACGACGCAGGCCCCGCGGTCGGAGTCTCCTGCGCCATCTACGATGCAGGAGCCCGAGCCGACACCAGAGGCGACGACGCAGGCCGGTGGTGGCGCAGCGGCTCCCGCGCCCGCCGAGGAGCCGAAGCAGGAGAGCACGTACTTTCCCAACTGCAAGAAGGCGAAGGAGTCGGGTGCGGCCCCCTTGTACCGGGGTGATCCTGGATACCGTGAAGAGCTGGATCGGGACGGGGACGGCGTCGCCTGCGAGTTCAAGTAAGGTCCCGTCGAGGTCTGCCGTCTCGAGCGGTGGTGGCGCGAGAGTCTCCCCGGCTCCATGTGCGTCGTTCACAACGTCCAGGCGTCGCGGACGACGCACATCGGTTGGGAGTGGCCCGTGGGGCCATGACTTCAATGGCACCGCCTCAGGCGGCTGGGCTGCCGACTGACTCTGGCCCGAGCCCTTGCCGTGATGACAAGCAGTATGCCGGAATTCCACACAAACAGCTTCGTCTGGAGCCCTGCCACCGGGTACCTATCTACTCGGTCCGGGCTTCGGTGGCTCTCTGGTGGCCCTTGGTCGCTGCGGTGACTGTGCGGGCTACGAACTCTGCTGCATCGTCAGAGTCCTCGTGCTCCCAGATATGGATGACCGTCCATCCAAGGGCGTTGAGTTTCTCATTGGTGTCACGGTCGCGGGCCTGGTTCCTCGCGATCTTCCACCTCCACCACTCGGAGTTCCGGCCGGGCATGGTCCCGTGCTCAGGGCAGCCGTGCCAGAAGCAGCCGTCGACCTGTACCGCCACTTTCTTCCCGGGGAAGGCAATGTCGACCTTGCGACGCGGAATCCCCGGGACCTTGTACTGCACCCGATATCGCAGTCCTATCCGCCACAGCGCTCGCCGCAGCTCCATCTCTGGGGAGGTGTCACGCCGTGACAGGTTGGAGTAGCGAGCGCTCACCTTCGGATCGGCGGGCTTGTCTCGTGCTGGTTCGGGAGCGCGCAGCGGGTTGGACGAGCCATCATCCGATAGCGCAGGCTGCATACATCACCTCGTCAGTAGCTTGCGGGCCGCCTCATCAGGACTTGCTGGAGCGGCATCTACCGCATTGAGGATACGGCGGCCGGACGCTGTCGACTCGAGGATGCGGCGGTCGCGCTCACAGTGCATCTTGAGTACGTTCCAGACCACGCCTACGTTGACGCCGTTCCCCAGTTGCTTGTAGGTCTTGGCGTCGGGTTGGCCGGCAAAGGAGAATTCATCGGGGAACCCCTGAAGGCGGGCGGCCTCTCGAGGTGCCAGCCGGCGACGCTTCTTTCCGATGATGCTGGTCTGTGTGATGGCAACAAGCGCGGGAACGTAGGTGGGAGGCTTCGCACGCAGACCTGACGGACGGAAGTGCATGAGGCAGTCCCAGAGGGACTCGATGTCCTGTGCCTGCCACTCGAGCTTGCGGCGTGACGGCGGGAAGTCCTTCACACCTGAGGTGGTCATCCACGCCCGGCACCAGGCCGCGTTGTCGGTGAAGAGCTGCGCGTTCTTGCGCAGGAAGTTCATCTTCCAGGCGGGAACGTCGTCGAGCTCTCCCGACTCGATCTGGATCTCCAGGTCCTCGATCGTCTGCCAGGCATCGACCCAGATGGGGAACCCGGGTAGCTTCTTCCCCGGATTGTGGCGGCGAAACCGCTGTACCCAGTCGTCCCAGGCGTAGATCCAGTCCTTCTCGGCATCCGACAGGTCGTAGCCCTCGACGTCAGCGAGCAGGTAGTCATCTATCTGCCAGTCGACTGGCCCATCCGCGTACAGCTCTCTAGGCCTCGCCACAGGCTGGGGTTCCGTTGACCCGATGCCGTTAGGGTCGTAGGTGGCGGTGATGAAGACTCGCTCCCTGACCTGGGGCCGCCCTCCACGCTCTGGTCCGAGCTGATGTGGCGAGAGGATGGCGGGGGTGTCTGCGACGCGATACCCCTCCTCCCTCAGGGACTCGACGATGACCTCCCACTCGTGGGCGTGGCGCGGTCCGGCAAGATTCCGAACGTTCTCGAGGAGAAGCACCGTGGGGTGGCGCTCCTGGACGATCTTGAGGATGTTGAAGTAGAGCGTGCCCCGCACCTCGTCCAGCATCCCGGCCTGGGCGCCGGACTTAGAGAAGGGCTGACATGGGAACCCGGCGGCGAGGATGTCGTGGGGCTGGATCCTCTCGGAAACACCGTGTTCGCCCGCATCAACTGTGATGTCGCCGAGGGCACCGATGCCCCAGTTCTGCTCGTAGATGCGGGCGGCGTCCTTGTCGATCTCGACGGCGTAGGTGCACCGTCCACCCATCCCGGACAGGGCGGCGTGGAAGCCGCCGATCCCTGCGAAGAGGTCGGTGTAGGTGAACGTCTCGGCCATGAGTCAAGCTAAACACATGTTCGAGCTGAAGGGAAGCTCTGCTCACGTGAGCTTGGGCTCATGCCGACCGCTCAGACGTGTCGCGGGGTGTGTGATGCGCTAAACAAAGCGTCATACTCGGTTCGTTGTACTTGGTACATGTCGGTGGGGCGCAGTTCGGCATACAGCCAGTACCAGAGAGGGAGTGGTGCGAAGTTGTCTTTTTTGTGGGCTGTTTCAGCCAGTTCTCCTACCTTGTCTTTAGGGATAAGAATCCCTCGGTTGTTAGTTGTGACTTCGAGATCCTGGAGCGTGTCAAGGCTAAAGAAATATATTCCTCCTCGAAGTGGCACCGTAATACTCACCTCTGTAGTTCCAGATTTTAGTCGCCTCAAAAGTTCGGAATTTACGTGCTGTGACCTAGAGGCTGAGTTGACAATAAGTACTTCTATTTCATTTGCTGGTCTTCCGGCCGCTACTTCGTCGGCAACAGTGGGCCATAATGTGTTGAAGGGTAGGATTGTGTCGACGGTGTCGCCTTGATTTGTGGGTATTACGTCCAAAATCTCGCCAGATCCTCGTGCCGGCCACCGAACGATGAGAATCGTGCGCCCGTCGGTCTTGAAGGGTTTGGGGAGGCTTGACGCCGCTCGGCATGCGATAGGCGTGTCCTCAGGGAGCGTGACTGTGGTGCGTGTTGGAGGTTGGCTGCTCGCTAGTACGTAGGTGATTGGCTCGTCGAAACTCCATGTGGTGACGCCTTTCTTTGTCGCATCCCAGATCGCGGCGATAGGGCCAGTTTTTTCGCTCACCTTGTGGGAGATTTTTAGTCCATTGAACTTGTAGTCCCACTCTTTTTGGCCGACAGGTGCTCTCACGAAAGCGTCTCGTGGTCTGGCCTGAAAGGAGAAGTTTCCTAGTGCGTCGCAGAATAGGTCTTCTAGGAGGGCTGCTGCATTGAGACCATAATAATGATCTCTATACTGTCTCTCGGCGGCAGCTAAGGGGATGAGGTAGTCGGGGCGTGCAAGCATCTGTCTAATAGCCTCGACAAACCCGCCTTCGGCTTCGTGTTTACTTTCGCTGCCTGTGGTGCTGGCTGAGTTCATATTCTCTGGTGTGGCGGAGTCTGGTCTCATGGTGTCATCCTGTGTGTCATTGATCGATTTGGCGCTAGGGGTGTGCGGTTGGTGCGGACTGGTCGGAGGGGGTAGGAGATTATCGAATCTGCTGTCCTTCTAGAGGAAGAAGTGTGTTGACAGTCATTGTGCCGCGAGGCCTGGAAGGACGCCAAGGGGTGGTGGCTGGGTCGACCTGTGGCGTCCTGATGCTCATCCGTCCGCCCGCACCAGCCGGATGATGCCGGCGGCCTGGGCGGCTGCCGTCCAGGCCAGGACGATGAGTCCGGCGGAGGTGACGTCCACCCGCGACGCGTCCGCCGCAAGCCAGATCTGGGCCGCCTGCCCCGGAAGCCAGCGGGCTGCGTCGCCCAGGAACACGGCCAGTTGCGGTGCCAGAATCACCAGCACCACGGCCGCCGTTGACGCACCGATAGCGCTGCGCAGCGCCGCACCGAGCCCAGCCGACAGCAGCAGTACCGCCGTTAACCAGACCACGGTCCTCCCTCCGGCCCACAGCGCCTCCGTCGACATCGTCGGACATGCCGCCAGGCTCACCCCGACCAGGACGCTCGCCGTCACCAGCCCCGTACTGGCCAGCACCATGAGTCGTGCCACGGCCAGCCGACCCCGTGCCGGTGTCACCAGCAGACTCGTCATGCCCTGCGCCGTGGAGTGCTCAGCACCCGCCGAGGCCACCCCGGCCGCCACGAAGCCGATCTGCACCGCCAGCGCCCACACCGGAGCGACCTCCTCGAAACCGAGGCCTCGCCCATCCACCACGTCTCGCAGAACCGACATCATTGTGGCGGCCGCCGCCGCGCCCGCCACCGCCGCCGACCACCACATCGCCGGCAGCGTCACCACCTTCACCAGCTCCGCGCGCAGCGCCCGCCCCCAGACGGTCGCCACCCCAGCGGTGGCCCTCACCCTGCTGGTCGCACCGGCCCCGCTCATGCGTCCCGCCTCATCCACACCCAGCAGCACACCGCCGCGCACCCGACCGCCCACGCCGCGCAGACGGCGGCCGCCATCGGGATCGACAGCAGCTCGACGAGCCGGTCGTAGTTGAGCGTCGTCGGGTTTGCAATGAGCCGCACCGCCGCCGTGTCCGGCAGGAACCGGGCCGCATCGGTGGACCTGATGAGCAGCACCCCCGGCGAGAGCATCGTCGACATCGCGACGACAACCGTCATCGACACCAGTGCGCTGCGCGTCACCATCGCCAGCGCCATCGACGCCATCGCCGAGAACACCCACCACGTCAGGATCCCCGTCAACATCCACCACGGCACCGACTCGAAGGGCACGCTCGCCCCCAGCAGGTGCCGGCACAGCGAGAAAGTTCCTGCCCACGCCGTCGCCAGCAGCACCGTCGCAGCCCCCAGCACCACGAGCAGCTTCGCGGCCACCGACGCCCCGCGCCGCGGCAGCACCAGCATCGTCGTCGCCACCTGACGTGGAGCGCTGGAGGCCCCACTCACGCGCGGATCACTCGCGTACTCGCTGACCACCACACTCACCGCCAGCACCACGATCCCCGTCGTCCCCACGTACAGTCCGATGACGCCGACGTCGCCCAGCCGCGCCGGCGCATCCGGGTCCCCGGCCGCCAGCCGCGCCGCCAGGTCATGATCCGTGTAGTACTCGATCAGGAGCGGCAGGACGACCGCCAACGCAGCCCCCCAGCCAGACCCCCGGCAGACCCACCGTCTTGCGCACCTCCGCCTTGAGGGAGCGCACCAGTGCCGGCGCCGCGCTCACGAACGGACCCCTTCCTTGCGCTCGGCCCGGCCCGCCCGGTCGGCCCGTCCGGTCCGGCCCACCCGGTCGGCTCGTCCAGTCCGGCCAGCCTGACCGGCCCCACCGCCGACCCCGCTGCCGGTCTCGCCCCCGGTCGGGGCGGTCAGTGAGAAGAACGCCTCCTCCAGGTTCGCGTAACCCGCCGCGACCTCCTCCAGCGTCCCGGCCGCCCGCACCCGCCCGCCGGCGATGACGACGACGTCGTCAGCCACCCTCAGCCAGCTCGGCCAGAACATGACTGGACAGCAGGACCGTGCCCCCGGCATCGGCCCGCTGCCGAAGCAGCCTGCGGATCCACCGGATCCCTCCGGGTCCAGGCCGTTGACCGGCTCGTCGAGGATGAGCACCTCCGGGTCACCCAGCAGCGCCGTCGCCAGCCCCAGGCGCTGCCCCATTCCCAAGGAGAAGGTGCGCACCCGCCGCCCGGCCGCCTCACTCAGCCCGACGACGTCGAGCACCTCAGCCACCCGACGCCGGCTGATTCCCGCCCCCGAGGCCACCCAACCCAGGTGACCGCGGGCCGTGCGCGAGGGGTGCGCGCGCCCGAGCCGTCGAGCACCGCTCCCACCGTGCGCAGCGGCTCACGCAGCTCGCGGTAGGGGCGACCACCGATGAGCGCCCGCCCGCCGTCGGCCCGGTCCAGACCCAGCAGACACCGCAAGGTCGAGGACTTACCGGCACCGTTCGGCCCCACGAATCCGGTGACGCGGCCCGGTCGGGCCTCCAGGCTCACGCCGTGAAGCACCTCCCGCACCCCGTGCCGCTTGACGAGGTTCTCAATAGCGATCATGGGCCAACTCCAGCGCGCCGAGCGGCAGCGCGCATCGGCCGCCCAGCCGAGGCGGTCCCGCCGCCTCAGACCCAGGTCCGTCAGACCTCGGTTCGATGAAGTGCCCGAGCCGCCTTCCTAGACTGGCCGCGTGCCTGCCCCCGACGTCCCACCGCGCCACTCGCCGCTCGGGCGCGCCATCACCGGGCTGACCGTGATTGTTCTTGGCCTGGGCACTCTGGTCGGCTACTCCCCGGATCCTTCTCGGCGCGCCCAGATGACGGTGCTGCTCGTCATGGCCGGGCTCGTCGCCGCCTCCCTGTGGCTGCGGCGGCGCGACCGGCGTGCCCACGAGCGGCGCCTGACCCAGGAGACCGCCGCGCGCGCCGTCGCCGAGGACCGCCTCGTCATCGCCCGTGAGCTGCACGACGCCGTCTCCGGCAACCTCGGCGCCATCACCGTGCGCTGCGCCGTGGCCCGGCGCCTCGAGACCACCCCCGACGGGCTGCGAACCGCACTCGACGACGTTGAGACCGCCTCCCGCGAGGCCACTGACGCGTTGCGGCGTATGCTCGCCGTCCTGCGCGACGAGAACAGGCCCCCGACGCCCGGGGCGCTGGCAGCGATCCCGGCGGGAGAAGCACTGGTACCCGACCCCGTCAACAGCCTCACCGAGAGCCTTCGGGAGCTGATCGGCAGGGCCCGCCGCACCGGCGTGGCCGTCGATCTCGATGCCGAGGCGCACATCGGCGCAGATGCGGGCGTCGCCCAAGGCGCGATGATGACTGACGGTCTCCCGGCTCCGACGGCGCAGGCCGCTACCCGGGTCGTGGCCGAGGCCCTGGCCAACACCGCCCGCCACGCCGGCCCCACGCGCGCCCGCGTGACCCTCCGCCGGGAGCCGGGACGGCTGTGCATCGCCGTCGTCGACGACGGGCCCGCAACCGGATGGGAGCCTCACCCCGGGGCCGGGCAAGGACTGCGCGGACTTCACGAGACCCTGACCGCGCTCGGTGGAACCCTGACCGCAGGCCCCCGCGCCGACGTCCCCGGCTTCGCCGTCGAGGCCATCCTGCCCATTCCCACCGACGACGCGGCTGGGGCTACCAGCAGCACCCGGGGTTCCAGGGACAGTGCGGGCCCGGAACGCAGACCCGCCAATGAGTCACCGGATACCGATCCCAGGAGCGACAGGGGCAAGCCATGACGGACTCCAGCAATGCGCTGACCGACAAGACCGACAAGATCGACGAGGCTCCCGGCGCCCCCATCCGAGTCCTCATCGCCGAGGACCAGGCCCTCCTGCGCACCACCCTGGCCGCCCTGCTCGAGGCCGAGCCCGGCATGAGCGTCGTCGGCCTGGCCGAGGACGGTGCCCGTGCGGTCGCCCTGGCCGCCGAGCTGTGCCCCGACGTCGTCCTCATGGACATCCAGATGCCGGGCCTGACCGGCATCGAGGCCACCAGAAGGATCTGCGCCGACCCGGCGCTCGCGGCCACGCGCGTCCTCATCCTCACCATGTTCGAGATTGACGACTACGTCCTGGGCGCCCTGCGCGCCGGCGCCTGCGGCTTCCTGCTCAAGGATGCTGACCCGCAGTCCCTCGTCGACGCCGTGCGCACCGTCCATGAGGGGCAGTCGCTGCTCAGCCCCCAGGTGCTGGCCCGCCTCGTGGCCCGCATGCCGCGCACGGCGTCGACTGGCACCTCCCGTAGCACCTGGGCGGGTGAGGTCGAGGCCCTCACGCCCCGCCAGCGCGAGGTCCTTCTGCTCATCGCCCGGGGCTTGTCCAACAGTGAGATCGAGGTCGAGTTCGGCATCACCCGGGCCACTTGCCGCAGTCACATCACCGCGCTCCTGGCCCGTCTGGGCGCCCGCGACCGCGCCCAGCTCGTCATCGCCGCCTACGAGGCCGGCCTCATCAGCCCCCGTTGAGGTCTGTCATGATGCGAAACTGAGGGTCTCGTTCGCTTGTCCTACCGTCGCATAGACTCGAGGCTACGAGGACGAGGCGTGAGAAGCAGTGACGTCAGGCTGGATGGAGGGGAGGGGAAGATGCTCTCCAAGAGTGCGGTACGTAAGGCCGGCTCGGTGATGCGACGTCAGGCTGAGGGGAAGGCGTCTCAGGAAGAGGTGGAGCAGGCGCTTGCCGTCGTTAGTGCCTTTCGGGCTTCCTTCGCCGGCCCGCTGGAGGCCGCAAGCGGCGAACTAGCAACTCTTCTGGAAACCCACCAGATTCAGGGGGAAGTGAGTCAACGTCTCAAACGTATGCCTACGATCCTGGAGAAGATCACCTCAGGGAGTCGAAACTTGACCTGTCACGAATGCAGGATATTGGTGGTTGTCGCGTGGTGTTGTCTTCGAACGAAATCAGTGAGTTGCGCCGTTTGGAGGCATGTGTGCGTGAGCGTTGGGTGGAGGCAGTGAGACGCACCTCGGACTACGTGGGTAGGCCTCGAGCATCGGGTTATCGAGCTGTGCACGTGGTTGTTGAGTAGGATCAACGGCTCATTGAGATTCAACTGCGTACTCAGCGCATGCATCAGTGGGCGCAACGCGTCGAAGGGCTGAGTGCTGCTTTCGGTACCAACTATAAGCAGGACGGAGAATCTTTGGTCCAGGAGTATGCGAGACTCACCGCAAAGATGTACATTGCTCTCGATGTCGGTGAGATTCCAGGTCATGAAGACCGGCAACAGTTCGAACGTCTCAGTGCGCTGATCGCTGAGGAGCTGGCAGGACTTGGTAAGAATGTTGGACCCATGTTCGGAGGGAGAGTATATGAGCGCCAGAACTGGTTCCATCCAGCAGTTCCTTCTCATCTATGACCGTAAGCGAGACGAGCTCTTGTCTCACGAGTCGTTCGGAGAGGATGCTGTGGCCGCAACTACTGCGTACCGTGCGGCTGAGATCGAGTACCAGAATCACCCCGAGATGGACATCGTGCTTGTCGGAGCCCTGAATCATTGGAGACGATTAAAGTCACGCACAGCACCTACTTCACCGGATCAGCCGCGCGCCTCCCTTGATGAGATTCGCGCCGGTGTGAGTTGACTGCCGTGCACTGAGCCGGTTCCCTGACCGAGGGGTGGGCGCGAGGTCGTACCTTAGGGCGTGAGATCGAGGGTAGGGTACGACCTCGAGACCTACGGTACGACCTCGCGGAGACTGGCGCCGCCCTGGCCGCCCCAACCGCCCCGGGCTCGCCTCACCTCCGCTCCTTGAACACCAGCCGGCGCTGCACCACATAACTGGTCACGTAGATGGCCCCGTCGCCAAGAACCTTGGCGATCCCCAGCGGAATCCCTGACCGCCGTGAGCGCCTTGAGCACCAGGTAGCTGGCCGCCAGCAGGCTCACCGCCAGGACCGCGTAGCGCACCGCCGTGCGCACCACTGTCCCGCGCCGCGCCCGGAAGACGTGGCGATTCATGAAGAAGTTCGCCGTCCCGGACACCAGCCGCGCCCCCACGACCGCCGCCAGCAGGCTGCCCGTCATCGCGAAGATGACCATGACACCCAGCCAGTCGATCCCGGAAGCTCGCCAGCGACGCCCCCATGAACCGCAGCAGCGGAGCGTAGATCCGCGCCGAGTCCTGCACCGGCCGGAAGTGGGAGGAGGTGTTGCCCGGTTCGTAGACCGTGGCGATCTCCACCTGCTCCACCACCATCCCCAGGCTCGTGAGCGCGCAGCAGCGCGGAGAGCTCGTACTCGTAGCGGTCCCCGGGAACCTCCTGCAGCCACGCCAGCTGCCCGGCGGGGTAGCCGCGCAGACCCGTCTGGGTGTCGCCCAGCCTCCAGCCGGTCGCGCCCCGGAACAGCAGGGCGGTCACGTCGTTGCCGATCCGGCTGCGCAGCGGAACCGGCCCGGTGAAGCGCCGCACCCCCAGGGTCATATGCCCGGTCTCCCGCACCCGAGCGGCCACGGCCTCAATGTCCGACGGCGTGTGCTGCCCGTCGGCGTCGGCGCACACCACGTCCGCATCGGGCCAGGTGACGGCCGCGTGAGCCAGGCCCGTGCGCAGCGCCTGGCCTTTGCCCTGGTTGACCGGGGAGCTGACGACCTCGGCGCCCCGAGTGCGGGCGGCGGAGAAGAAGGGCGCGTACTGCGGCCCCGAGCCGTCGTCGACGACCAGCACCGCGCAGTCCCGGCGCGCCCCGCGCAGACGGGCCACGAGCACGGCCAGACGCTCATCGGGCTTGTAGGCCGGGATGAGGACCACGAGCGCCACCGCCGCCCGGGGACGGCGCTCGCCCCCGGCCCGCGCCGCGGTCCGATTGACCGCCGTCCGATTGGCAGCGGTCCGGTTCGCGGGGGCGACGACTCGCGGCAGGATGCGCGGCGAGATCTGAAGGGCTGTGTCGGTGCCGCTCATCTCAGGCTCCGTTCGCGATGTAGAGGATGTCGGAGGTGTCGCGCTCGCCCCCGTTGGAGGGCTGGTTGATGATCGAGCCGTTGAAGTACATGGCCGACGAGCCGCCGCCGTCGATGTTGTAGGCGCAGGCGCACCCCAGGTCGGCCATGATCTGGGCGAGCTCGGTCATGGTCACGCCGCGCGAGTAGCCCTCGCTGCGGCCGTCGACGACGACGAGCTTGAGGTGATTCGTCTCCACCCACCCCACGGCGGTGCGCGGCTGCTGGCCCTGGATGGAGTGGTTGCCGACGTTGGTGTCCACCTCGACCTGGTCGATGCCGGAGAGCACCTTGGAGTTGTTGACCAGCGCCGGCCCGAAGGACAGCGTGTTCCACACGCCCGCGTCCAGAAGCGTCTGCGCCTTGGTAGTGGTCTCGTCGTAGACCTCCACACGCCCGTCGCTGTAGAAGGCCATGCCGTCGCGCATACCGCTATCGCGGTAGATGACGCCGTTGCGGATGAGGATGCCGTCGCTGCGGAAGCCGTAGTAGTCGCCGTTAATGGCCAGGACGGCGTCGTGTGTGCTCAGAGGCCATCGCGCTGGGCTTGGCGACGATGTTGGTGCCGTAGGAGTTGTTGGCGAAGGCGCTGCGCAAGTCGGTGGCGTTGGTGAGCTTGACGTCGGCCACGTAGTAGGTGACGGTGTCGCTGCCCGAACCGGTGGAGACCTGCTGAATCTCGATGCTCGTGTTGGATGAGGAGTAGGAGCTGCCACCGACCGTCACGTTCGTGGCCGGGGTCGCTGAGGAGTCGCCCGTGTTCTGCGCCTTGGCCTCCAGGGCGGTGACGTCGCCGACCTCCACGTGGTCGATGACGAAGCGGTTGAGCGCCCAGGCGCTGGTGCCGGTGGCGGCCAGACCCAGGACGGCGGCGCCGCCCAGGAGGAAGCGGCGGCGCGGGTGCTTGCGGGACGTCGAGGAGCGGTCGCGCCGGCCGGAGTCGTGGTCCTGGCCGGACTGGGGTGACTCGGGCGGGCTGAGGGTGTCGGAGCTGTGCATGACTCAACCGTGTCGGCGCCGTGTGTGCCAGGCGTAGGTTGACCTTGTGGGTCTCCTGTGAAGCCGCAGCGGGCGTGATGGCCCCACGAGCGCAGGGATATCGCGATGGACACTCGAGCCGGTCCCGAGGCACAATGAGTGGGAGCCACCCGGCGGCTATCCGGGCGGCTCCCGAAGGGGCTCAGCCCCTCAGGAGCTGAATCAAGCTAATCAGGACTCCGACGGCGGTTGCGAGCGAGCCAACAATCTCGCACCACGTCGGGGTTCTGCGCTGTTCAGCATCCTTCCGTGCCGCATGCCGAAGACGGTCACGCATACCCCCTTCACCTCCTTCCGGTGGATCGACACCCTGCTGAATCAAGCAGGAAGGTGCCAGGGCAGATCCGCCGTTGAAGGCCTCCCCACCATGCCACAGCCCTCCGACATCGAGCCGGCGGCCCAAGAACCGGTTTGAGCGACGTCGGAGAATGGCGTCGCATCAGGTGCCAATACTCCCGGAGGGTGAGAGTCCTACGCGGAGACGGTCCCTGAAATCCTTGGATGGGAACTGGCCTGTGCCTACAGTGATGGGGTGGCGGGTAGCCGGTGCCCGCCGTGAGAATCGGCGGCAAAGGAGGCGGTCGTATTGTCGGAACGGACTCTGCGCATTATTCGCATTGTGGTTGTGGTTCTCAACGTGATGGTGGCTGTCGTCTCCTTCCGGCGGGGAGACACCTCGGCCATGGTCATCGCCATTGCTGTTGCCGCGCTCTTCCTGATCCAGCTGGCCCGTTCATCCTCCGACGGTAGAGGCCGTGGTCGAGACGACCGGACGCCTCCGAGCTCATGAGCGCCGTCGAGCTTGCGGCGTCGTGGGTGAGTGGCCGACGTCGGCCCGCTCGGCCTGCGGCGACTCGTCGCGAGCGGACCCCTGTGCCAACCTCTACATACCTCCCGTAAGATTTGTATGACCTTACTAAAATTAGATGAGATCCCTTGTCAAATTAACTGAGGTAGCCCTAAGGTCCTAGGTGCTTTGTGTTCGCCCTCGCCTCACCGAAGGACTCTTATGCGCCGTCGTACCCTGCTCATGGCCCTCCCACTGACCGCCGTCCTCGCCAGCTGCGGAGTCGCCTCCCGCGCCGGCAAAGGGCTCCAGCGCCGGCGCCTCCGCGGGCGCCTCCGGCGGCGGCTTCGAGGTCACCGACGTCGTCGGCCGCAAGGTCACCTTAGCGCCCAGCCCAAGAGGATCGTCCTGAGCGAGTCTCGCCACGTCTACTCCCTGGCCTTCCTCAACAAGACCAACCCCATCGACAAGGTGGTCGCCTGGGGCGAGGACCTCCAGAAGGCCGCCCCCGACTTCTACGAGAAGATCCTCTCCGTGGCCCCCAAGGCCGCCGACCTGCCGAAGATCGGCAACATCGCCAAGGACGGCCTGCCCATCGAGACCTTGGTGAGCCACAAGCCCGACGTCTTCATCATGACCCTGGACGCCTACAACTCCGCCAAGGAGAAGGGCTACCTCGAGAAGCCTGGACGGCCAGAAGATCACCCACGTCGTCACCGACTTCCGCCGCGACCCGGTGAAGAACACCGTCCCCTCGGTCACCCTCATGGGCGCCGTCTTCGACAAGCGCAAGGAGGCCGAGATCTTCGTCGACTTTCTACAAGAAGCAGGTCGACCCCATCGTGGCCAAGGCGAAGTCCCTGTCCTCCAAGCCCACCACCTTCCTGTGGCGCGGCCCGGTGTCAACGACCCCTGGCTCCACCCTACTCCACCGCGAACCTCGGTGCGATCGTCACCGCCACCGGCGGCACCAACATCGCCGACAGCCTCCCTGTCCGGGGAGGAGGGCGTGCTCACCCCCGAGCAGGTCATCGCCTCAACCCCAGCACATCATCGCCACCGGCGGCGAGTGGCAGCAGCAGAAGATCAGGACACCGCCCAGACCAGCCTACGTCCACCTCGGCTACAAGGCCGACGAGGCCTCCGCCAAGGCCAGCCTGGAGCAGCTGAAGAACCAGCCCGGCTACGACCAGATCCAGGCCTTCACCGACCGGCACGTCTACGGCATCTACCACCAGTTCTACGACGCCCCCTACAACTTCATCGCCTACCTCACCTTCGCCAAGTGGCAGAACCCCGAGGCCTTCTCCGACGTCGACCCCGCCAAGGTCTGGAAGGACTTCCACGAGCAGCACATGCCCTGGAAGGCCGAGGGCGTCTTCTTCGCCGCGATCTGATGGGGGAACCCCACGTCACGGCTCCTTCCGACGACGTCGCAGCACACCAGTCCGATACCGGCCGGGTACCGGACGGTGCGGCGTCGACGACGAAGGCCGACGGGCCGGCCGATGCGCCCACGGATACGGCGGCGTCGGCCTACGCCTCCTACCGCCGTCGAACCGCGCGGCGCGTCGCGATGCTCCTGGGGCTGGCCACGCTGCTCCTGGCGGTCTTCCTCGTGGCCCTCATGAGGGGCCCCTGGGGTTCAGCCCGGCCCAGGTGCTCGGAGCCCTCTCGACCCCCGACTACGACCCGTGGGTCGCCAACATCGTCATCAACCTGCGCCTGCCACCGGCGCTGCTCGCGGTCCTGGTCGGCGGGGCACTGTCCCTGGCCGGCGTGCAGATGCAGACGATCCTCGACAACCCGCTGGCCGAGCCCCTTCACCCTGGGGATCCGGCGGCCCTCGGCCCCTAGGGGGCGGCGCTGGCCATCGTCACGGGCCTCGTGCTGCCTGTGGCCACCGGCGCCACCCTGCCGATCGTGGCGATGACGGCGGGGCTGGCGGCCTCCCTCACCATTGCGATGGTCTCGAGGCTGCCCTCGGTGACCAAGGAGATGACGATCCTGCTGGGCATCGCCCTGGTCTTCAGCCGCCAGGCGCTCCTGGCGCTCGTGCAGTACCGGGCCTCCACCGAGAGCCTTCAGCAGATCGTGTTCTGGTCGATGGGCTCCCTCATGCGCGCCACCTGGCCGGCCGTCGCCACGGTCTCGGCGGCCCTGCTCGTGGCCACGCCCGTCTTCTGGGTCAACGGCTGGCGGCTGACCGCCGTCACCCTGGGGGAGGCGCGCGCCGCAGCCATGGGCATCAACGTGGCGCGCCTGCGGGCGTGGACCCTGGTCGGCGTCTCGTTGCTGGCCGCCCTGTCCGTGGCCTTCGTCGGGATCATCGGATTCTGTGGGGCTCGTGGGGCCGCACATGGCCCGCGGCCTGGTGGGGAGGACCAGCGCTTCCTCGTGCCCGCCTCCATCCTGTGCGGTGCCACCCTGCTGACCGCGGCCCACACCGCCAGCCAGCTCATCGTGCCGGGTGTCGCCGTACCCGTCGGCATCCTGACGGCCCTGGTGGGTGTGCCGGTGTTCCTCACCATCATCTTCGGACGCCAGCGCTCGGCGGTCAGGAGCGGTTCATGAGCCTCATCCTGAACGACCTCACCTTCTCCTACGGCAGGCGGGCCGTCCTTAAGGGTGTCGACGCCACCTGGGAGACGGGCCAGACGGTCGGGCTGCTCGGCCCCAACGGCGCCGGGCAAGTCCACCCTGGTCACCTGCGTGGCCCAGCCTGCGCCGCCACCTGGGGAGGTGAGCCTCGCCGGGCGCCGGGGCCACGACCTGCGCGGCACGATCGGCTACATGCCGCAGGGACTGCCCGGCGACGCCGCCCCTGACCGCCCTGGAGTCGGTGCTCACCGCCCGCGGCGCGGCATGACCTGGCACACGAGTCGTGCCGACATCGACCTGGCCTGGAGCGCCTTGGACGAGCCTCGGGTGGCTGAGCCTGGCCGACCGCCCACTGGGCCGCTCTCCGCGGGCAGCGCCAGCTCGTCGCCCTGGCCCAGACACTCGTGCGCGAGCCCGGACTCATCCTGCTCGACGAGCCCACCTCCGCCCTCGACCTGCGCCGCCAGGTCTCGGTCCTCTCCACGTGCGCCGGATCTGTCACCGACACTGGCCGCCTCGCCGTCGTCGCCCCTGCACGACCTCAACCTGGCGGCCCGCTTCTGCGACCGCCTCGCCATCCTCGCCGGCGGGACGATCCGCGCCGAGGGGCCGCCCTGTCGAGGTGCTTCAGCCCGACATCCCTCGCCGAGGTCTACGGGCTGCGAGTGCGGATCGTGCCCGACGGCGACCACG